>Ga0307514_10000740_pt1 | contig 55510 bp, 47 predicted proteins | sample 16_EM_MG_FD_203088 | JGI IMG/M metagenome (GOLD analysis project Ga0307514, IMG submission 203088) | Populus trichocarpa ectomycorrhiza microbial communities from riparian zone in the Pacific Northwest, United States - 16_EM | ecosystem: Host-associated > Plants > Roots > Unclassified | place... | reverse complement strand
TCTCCCACGTCCTCCCCGCCCTCCCCGCCCCTCCCCTCCACCTCCACGGTCTCCTCTAAACCCCCTCCCTCTCTCTCCCCCTCCCCGTCCTCTCCCTCCCCCCCCGCCTCCATACTGGTCTCCTCCACCCCAATCAGCTCTATAATTGTCTCCCCCCGTAGGCTTCTTTGCTTCAAGGTCTGCATCCCATGGAGCACCAGAGTCGGACTCGTCTGACATCTCCCAGTTGCTGTAGTTTCCCGGAGGTGGAATGGGCGGTGGACCGACGGCAACGGCATCTGGCCAGTCATACATGGTCTGGGGCTCGTTGTGAGATTGGCCGTGGGAGGGGTAAGGGTACTTTGGCGGCATGGTGGATGTGTTGATTAGGATTGTTGATGGCGGTAAGAGATGATGTTTTCGAGCGGCAGTACCCGCCTACAGCCCGCAGCGAGTGTATGTGTCGATGATGAGGGGTTGCGAAATGGCGGGGTGGTGGGGGATCTTAAATACGGTGGAGGAACAGGATTTTTCCATTGGGCTTTGTTTTGTTTTTTTGTTTTGCTGCCTGGGATTTTTAGTTCCAATGACATCTTTTGCTTTCGTCCGCAGATTGTACCGGGTGGGGTTGGAAAGTGACAGCTCAGAGTGCACTCTTAATGTGCCCGACACTGTATTTGCACGTGAAGATGCTTACACCTGGTGGTGGCGCCTGCATTGCCATTCCAAGCCCCAGCCGCGAGTACATGCATGCAGGCGCGTTACACAGCGGTCCTACGCCTTGAGGAGGAGGAGACCTGCCCCTTCGCTTTCAGAAAGCAAGGAAACATGTACAGCTCCCGGCCGTAGCGCCTTCACAAAGTTGGTGGAGCCGGCAACGAGCACCGGCAGTAGATGAGGCTCTTTTGAAAGGAGTATAGTCTGGAGACTTGACATGTTTAAGATTCGCCGTAGCTTGGACTGCATCGGAGGTATCAACTGCCCTGGCTTCGTAGTTTAGGTTTCATTCGTTTTACCGATCCTCGTTAGAAGACCCGGCCATTATTATCGCGAAGAACCGCCACATAAAATATGAAGTATAGTACAGTCAACACAACAAATCCGTTGCGCAGAGGCATCATGAGCCGTTAACTTAATACATTTGAATTTGGCCGCCCTCAAATTCTCTCAATTCTCTCGGATGCCGGTTCATCGGCTGCTTTCTCTGACCCAGCCCCTTCTCCAGCCCTCTCAGGGACTCCGAATAGTCTATCCATATCCTCAAGTGAACGGCCTTTTGTTTCGGGCACGAACAAAAAGGCCCATACTCCCATGAGGACCATAAATGTTGCGAAGAGGAAATACGTCCCGTACCCAATGTCAGTGATCATATATCTGGGAATAAACAACGTTAGTAGGATTGAAGACGCTTAGGACACGAGTGGGTCTTACGGAGTTGTGCGGGATACGATAAATGACCAAAGCCACTGGTCAGCCGTGGTTAACGCCACGCTGTGTAGATGTTAGAATGTCTGTTCGATTTGGGAGTAAACGCGCTCACGCACCAAAGCATTCGGATTCCAATTGGGAAAATCTCAGAACAGTAAACCCAGGTTGTTCCCTGCCACGACATACAATAGATCTATCAATCAAAAACCGTCAGTGACAGTAATATCGCGTCGCACAGATGGGAATATACCATTCCATAGAGGTACACGCAAACCATCGCAAGATAACCCCAGCCACTTCTCGTGAATTCTCCTTGAGCTGCTGCTTTGGCAGGGTCGGCCTTCATAACATATCCACCGATATACCACATTGGAATACTACCCACAAATGCGCCGTATATCAAACTCTTTCGTCGTCCTACTCTCTCCACCAACCAAAGTGCAAATATTACCATCCCAAGGGTTTTTGCAATCCCATAACAGCCGGTGGCAAAGAGCTTTGTCGAAGTTCCTGTCAGGCCAAGTGTCTCGAATATCCGGGGCGAGTAATACGTGAGGATCTACCAAAGCTTTAGTATAGGCGTGTTACTGCTGTAGAGCGAGTACAAACGTTGACACCCGTCAGATTCTGACAAGCCATCAATATTAGGCCGATACCTACACGGTTGCGATTACCTTTGAACGACATCACCTTGAACTTCGACATCAAGGTTTTCCCGCCGCTCTTTGATCTTTCATATTCGATCTGCTCTCTGATTCCTCGGAGCTCCTCGGAGATATAATCGCTGTCTCCCGGAAGGTTTCGCAAAATCACCAAGTTCTTCCGGGCTTGCTCCCAATTGTCTTTCTTGCAAAGCCAACGAGGTGATTCTAAGGCAAACAAAGATACAATCAAAAGAAGCACACCCGGTACAAGTTGAAGTGCGACCGGGATCAACCATTGCGTTGAACCGGCAGGGCTCACTGTTCTATCAACGATGTAATTGATCCAGAACCCCTAGGTGCTGTCAAATTGCCCGCAGCACAAGGGAGATGAAGGAGTGCCTACCAGCATGCCACCACCTTGACTCAGCACTTCAAATACTCCAACGAGTCTTCCACGGATACTGGGTGGCGAAGTCTCGGAAATATAAACGGCTTCCGGCAGTCAGCCTTCATGTTGCAAGGGAGTTGGAAGTACGCTAACTTACGGACAATCAGAGAAGCGCTACCAATTCCCAAGCCTGTTATTGCCCTACCGGCATAGATCATGGGCAACCTCCCGGCAGATGCAGTCTGTACCCAACATTAGCCCTGACTTGCAAGCTTGGTTGCGTATTCGGTGTAACCAAGAGTTGAAGTACCATAATCGCCGCACCCACGCAGAACACTATCGATGCCTGAGTTATCCCGTTTCTGCGTCCGAACCGTTCGACGAGCGGGAATGTTAGGAGAGACCCAACGAAACATCCTATTTGAAATGTTGATACAATGTTCCCTGAAGAAGATATGTTAGTTGGTTGCAAAGAGTGCCAGTAGGAAGACTTATCACCCACCCGACAAAGTGTCTCGCTCGTGTTGACTTCTATTATTCAGTCCAAAATCTCGCTTTTGGTGAAAATATCAGTTCATGGAGCGCCAACAATGTGTAAGCTTGAGGAAATATACCTTAAAAGTCTCCAGCGCTTGGGTGCCTCCAATGAATGCGGTGTCAAATCTTTACCATATTAGCATAAATTACTGGACAAATGCGCTAGATTGAACACACCCCATCGCTACTGCAGACATTGACACCCCCAAAGCTTCAGACAGCGTTCCATTTGTCAGCTTGGTTCGAAAATAGCTATACCATATGCATACCGAGGATCTGAACCTTCCAATTCCTAACCTCCTTTGGGTCATTTGCATTCTCTGCGTGAAAGACCATGGTTGGTCGGCTTTGTATCCTGTCTGTCGTGATGACTGCAGTGCGAACTGTTCCTTAGGATTCGAAACGTGTCTGCCTTGACAGTAACAGTAAGGGGTATGCCTGAAACGCGGAACGGAAGACGAGGCGATTGTGGCTATGTCTCGTAATATATTTCGAGCCAGGAGAAACGAAGCTTTTTGGGTCTTTATTTCAGCCGGGGAACGTAGATTAGAATATCTGCAAGTGGCGATTCTGAGTCCTTTTTTTCTTCACGCGCCGTTTCCGTTTTTACGTGTACTCCGGAATGAGGCACCGATGTGTTGGCATACGACAGCTCCATATTGGATGGAATGGAAATGCTTCCCATTAAAGCTTAAGATCGGCTCTTGTTGTGGGGCTGTCTTTATGCGAGCATGGGTACATGCTCTACTGTCGGGATTATTGGTGATCGTGGAACGTCAGGTTAAGGTGGTGGAACGTGCACGCCCCTTGGTCGTGGGGTGGAGAACACATCGCTGCGGCCAGTTAACGGCACCGTTCAGCAGATTGGAACCTTGCCAATACCCACCACAGCGGACAGGATCATGAAAGGTGGTCTTTTTAAATTTCCGTCTACCGGGCGCTTACCTGGCCAAAACCCTACTCCTTGTCTACCCATGCACGCTTATGGAATTCATCGTGTCAGGGTGTGAGTTGCAACGTCCCTGACAACCAGATGGAGAAAATATAACGGACTGTATCCGCTCGCGGGGTTGGCCCGGCATAAATGCGGGTAACCTACATGTACATGTACTGTAGCCCAGCTTCGGGTATTAATGTCAAAGATACGACAGAACGGCTGCGTTACACTCGCCTAATTTGGTGCACGCCGCTATGTACGTATTTGAATTGTCCTGTAAACAGTCAATAATTGAGTTGTCGGTCAAAACTTCACGATGCCTTAGCAAATACACTGTCTTTCTACCGTCAATGCTGCCCCAACGCCTTCGGCTACCGGCCGGAGCATCGAACACACATCAGCATTATTATAAAACTGGCGAATTTATCCGCCAGGGGTGAGTCGCTGCATGCGACAAAAAGCGCGACGGAGGAGCTACCGAAAATCAGCCGCGGTCATGACCTACTAAGCAATATTACCTCAATTATGGAGGAGATGCACAAGATTGATTACTAGAGAGAGGGGAAACAGAATGCCTACGCGGACAGCACGCATACATCTTGGTATGTAATTGAAAGTGCGTCAAGCAGCTGACTAGTACGAGGATAGATACGCATAATAGGTGAGTCCTCTGGTACGATCTTATCAAAGGGATATAATTTTGCATTCTGCGAAGTATGGTATGAAACTGAAACTGGTAGATCTAGTATTTTTGCTGAAGCACATATGGAAACATATCCGATATTCTCTTTCATGAGCACCGGAGACATCAAAATTTATATTTATCATACACTCTAAATATATCCTATGAAGCGTTATGGCTATTGTAGGTCGTGTATACTTATCAACACTTCGCATAAATATTATGCACAAAGCTCGTACTTATCGGCATGGGTCAATCTCCACTTTAGCGATAACCTCTGATTTCTTTCCCAAGTGAAAACGCCATAATCTTTGTTTGGCTCTTGAGCACCGTGCTGCAGTGACAAAGTTCATGAAGCATAGAACCTCCCCTATCCTTTGCATGGCATATCGTAATTGACAAGCCCATTTCTTAGAATGTTGGACACTTTCAGCATAGCCTCCACATAGTTACCAGAAGAGAACTCGCCATAGTAATAAACTACTTCCAACCTAACTCACTTGGTCTCTGACATGTAATTGCGATTGTACCTAATCTCTGCCCAGCACCAATTACCAGCTGCTGGTGGTATTAGTGGCAGCAGCCAAAGCTTACGTTCTGCTGCAGATACCATCCCTATCTGTACAATGTGCCGTCACTGCAATAGAACTCAAAACCGCATGCATAGCGATGAAGTAGTATCGGTTTGAAACGAAGTTCTGGCCTATTTTAGACAAGGATCCAAAGCACACCTTGAATCTGCGGTAGGTTTCTGCACTTAAATCCTCCAATATAACCACTGTGCATTGGTAAACCTGCTCCCAGACTCAAGTGTAGTTGCTGCAGTCAAGGCCAGTATCCGGGCACGCGGGAATGTCTATCCCGGTTCCCACCGCCTGGTCTCCATACAGCGTTCTGGAGGAATGACGGCGCCTTGGCGTAGATATGGTAGGGAATGTTGAGGGTGAGGTATTACTTTGGAAGTGCATTATCTCGGCTGAAATGCCGTTGTTGAGGTTATTAACCTTCCCGTTAACGAATGCAATGTCCCATGAGTAACAACTTCATACAGCCTCACAGAAGCCGAAAAGTCGTGAAAGTCCGCAAGATTCACTACTGAGTTTACGGTTGCGCCTAACTCCAATACCACAAGATCGTCAACTACAAAAGATTGTTGCATGTAAATGACTCAGATTCCCTAGAACTCTATGGGTTGTCCTACCGCAAATTTAGTACCTGTATACAATCACAATTTTGGCTAACCGTTTAGTAGCATCTTAAGCTTCTCGATTTAGTCATCGCGGTAATTGAGGATGATGCGGTATTGAAAGGAGAACCTCTGCTCTGATACTGTGGATGCTAATATCAACCATAGTAAAAGATGCGCTGAGCGAGAGCGTGATGATTAATGAATAGTTGAAAGTTGTTACTAAGATACTCACGCTGGATAGAATATAAGGAAGCTAACTGGAAATCTTTATGATACTCTGGGATTGTTGTATCAACAACCGTCATCGCGTTGGAGATGAGGGGAGTGTAAATTTGTAGAAGTACAGTACTTGGGCACTTAAAAACCTACGCATGGTATCTAGTCATAAAAAGCATCAGGTGATTCGAACATTTTCGTGAAGCCTTTTCGCAACTACGGTATAAATACCAGCATATGTATATCATTGGATGGTGCGATTCGATGCAGGTGAGCTAAGAAACGGCTAGCTGGCCTTTACGGCTGAGGTGATATATCTCTTTGGATTTGTCCGTCTACGTGGTGGACTTTCTGTTGCTGCTATTGTCTCAGTGGTAGGGCACTGGAAATGTTGTTGTTGTTTATTCATATTGTATTCACTCTAATTAGAGTATGACAAAGACCGATTCCCCTCCGCCTCCGGGCAAGCCGGCTAGATGGCGGAGCTCCCCACCCACCACCCAAAAATGAAAATTCACCCTCTCCCCTCTTCCACCCCCATTACCCCAGGGCACGATATTCTAGTTCTCCCCCAGAAATGTAACTGTTAGGATCCAGTACCACATTCACCTGAGTGCAGGGTCTCATTGATGTTATCGCAGTGGAATACCCCAACCGTCCTACTGTGGGGCGTGAACAGCACCTTTGATGTGTCTACCGATTTTCGCTGTTTAAGTGGGTTGATGCATCCATGCGAACAACTCGTGGTGCTTGTGTGCCTGAGAAGCAGGTCTTCCATCATAGCTCCTCCAAGTGTTGTGGGTCGGAGCGTGCTGTCCTCAGAAAAAGTCTTCATTGAACTGCTGCGCTTTCATGCCCTAGTTGTGTTGTGTTGTCGATTGTGTCGGTTGTGTCGTGTCATGAAAACCATGTAGCTAACTTGCGTAAAACATCGAAGGAGGCGAGTTGCCCTGGAAGAGGGACTACCGTTTGAGGTCCATACTGAGTGGTATTGGGTGGTTGTCACAGTCTGAGGTACACTTGAACACAAGGGGTGAACAAGCGGACACACACACACACAGGTATTCGAAAATGAAGCCAAAGTAAAACCGCAACCCGCCCAAAAAAAAGGGGGTCTTGGCAAAACCAGGCGGTGAGGTGTGTTGTCGAAGGTGTGTGTGGCACTGGAAATGTTATGAACTGGGCGCCGAGTATTCAAAGATTCATTTTAGAGCTAAATGGGTAAATAAGCTATCATTATGTTCCATTATTGAGAGTAGGAGATAGGAAAAATTATAAATTGAAAACCCTAGAATAAGGGATTTGTCAAGTGGCGACGAGTGTGTGTTAGATGAAGTCGCGAGGAATCGTCGGGTGGGCGGTAGTAATCACGGTGGCAGAGGATTACGTTCAGGTAGATACTGATTGAACGCGCGAGGAGTATAGGGGTTCTGTAATGGTGGTAGACTATAAGTACCAAAGCTCAAAAACTCAAAACCGACAACTTTACCGATAAACCACATTAAAAAAAAAGAAAAAAACACAAATTCCTCTGTTATTTTTGATGAGAGTTAATGATAAGAATACAATTACCTAGGAAGTGCATTTTAAAGGGGTTGGAGAGTCACGTTATAGGCTTCGTGGAACCAGAGTGACAAATTGATATGTAGCAGCTATATGCTGAGAGTTGGTTTCCAAGAGCAGTACAGATTCACTTGGAAAAGAGAAAGTAGAGTCGATATAAGTGCAATTTAATTGGGCTGGGAGCTGTGAGTTTGGTCTAAGCGTACTCATCCCAATACTCGCTCAAGAATGGCTCGGTGGATTTATGACCTGAGAGCTCGATTATTTAGAGTGTATTAAGTAGACTATTGGACTTACAACAGGTGTCTCAATCAGGGAAATATTCGTGGAGTTGGCATGAGTGGATAATGATCGATCATTAGGTTGAATTACTTTAATACTCAAACCACAATTCTGCGCAGGCTAGATCACTTCAGTCGTATATATACTTATTTAACAAATATACCCTGTACCATGTATCGTTAGAAGCGCGTCTGTAAGTGCTAGCTGAATAGTACTTAGCACATTAAAACCACTCTACAACGCCTAGTATCCAGTGGAATTTGAAATAGCCGCTGCGACTTCCATATGTTTCCTTTTGAACACAATGAGAATTGCCTATGTAGCCTTGTGGCGCGATGTGGTCGGTGGCAACTGTACTGTTCACGCTAGTAGCGATTGCGCAGCACTTAACGTTTTCGGTTTCTTGTGAGTGATGGTGGTCGGCGTACCTGGATGTTTCCAGGCTATCCTGTTGACTTTCCTGTATCTATTGTGCAGGGTCTTTATCTTCATAAAGGGGTCAATCCTTTGGAGTGAGTAGGTGCCCCTTTTTAATAGCCACATGCAGCTGTACTCATAAAATCAGCAATTTTACGGCAATGTCTTCCTTCGCTGCAGCATCGCAAAGTCAGTACTGCTACTGAAAGCTTGATTCAACAGGTTATTGCTAATTGCAAGACCATTGGAAGTGAGTGTGATTCAGCAAAACCCTACAATCTGGTACCCATCGCGTTTCCGCCACTGCCGAAAATCACGAAGGATATGAAGGAACTAAAGCAGAACGGACATACCCATACACAATCCTGTCCTTCACCACAACGAAGCGGCTGAGAATTCAACACATAGGAGATAGCCCCGCCCGTGAAAGTGCAATCTTAAGCAATGAAGCACTCTATAACCACGCTTTGTGTCAAGAATAATGACTGAAACACAAGATGTACATGGATAGAAGATATCACCAGCCTCCGCTCGGAAAGGATTTTCTATCGGAGGTTGTCAGCGGTATCCAAAAGGCTGCTAACGATATATGTTAATTAGGTACTCAAGATGTGCGTGGATAGATGGATATTGGTACCGCAGTATCAGAGCAGAGACTGGAGAGTGAGTGGTGCTGTGTAATATAAGTTGGATAGTGGTAGACTAGAGCCAATTGGATTCGCAAGTCCTCCCTTTCCTATCATTCAAATTCAATAAGCGCTTCCACTCGCCAAAGGTTCCGGTAGGATAGAGATAGGATAGTCAATTAGATAGTCCGGAAACTACCCGCGGTGTACGACAATGCAAAGCTGCTTGATTCCTATAATACGCACGATTTCGCACCTAGGAGACCTCTGGTAAATCGCATTCTACTTTTTTCGTAATCCTTTAATTTAATATTCAATATTAAACTCATTGCAAGCCATTTCAACATAATCTGACTGCCACCATCACTCAGTTTCTGGAAACCCTCGCACTCCAATGTTCTCAGTACTACCTTCATCTGGAAATCCCCGCACGTCCTCCCTGCTACCATAGCCTTCGTTGAACACCTCCCGATCGCAAATTAGCAGTGGTTTGGTAGCTGATTCTCGACGCAGTATGAAACGTTTGATGAAGTATAGGGCTTGCTCGATACCGTACAGTGCATGCTCTTTGGTTGAGACCTCAAACACTTTGTCAAGCTCCTCGAGCGTGCGACCTTTGGTTTCTGGAACGAAACTATTCGCTCCGTTAGTATATTGTGTCAATTCGGGCTCAGGCATCATACAGCAATATCAAGAAGAATCCTACAATGTTCCAAGCTGCATAAAACGCAAAACCTCCGGCAAATCCTGCTGACCACGAAACGAATCGTTGTTATCGGTATGACGCATTGCCCGGTCGATCATTGGCCACGAAAATGATAACATCCAATTGAACAGCCACGTGACTGCGGCAGCGACAGACATGCCGAGATCCCGAATGTGTAAGGCGTGACACTCGGCTGAATATGTGAACGGAACCGGACCTTCGCTCGGGGAGTAGACGATGGTGAAAAGATACTGACAGTTTAGCCTGCGGTCAGAAACCCTAGCCCGTAGTCATACGTACCATGCCAGTGAGAACCAGACCAGCGCGGATGTGCAAGTCGCTACTCATGAATGACAAGCTGGTCCAGGCCATGAAAATTGCCATGAGAGGAAAGCAGCAAAGTAAAAGTGATCTGCGGCCCCAGCTGTCAATGGTTTTTATAGCTGGAATCGCAAAGATGAAATTGAGGAGGCCAAAGCTCATGGATGCCAGTAACGCACCCCGCTCGTCTCCCGTAGCTTCGAGAATTACCTCGGCCGAGTACCACTCGAAGTAAGTTTTAGAAATCAAGGTGGTCTGGGTAAGGGGGGTTTACATAAACTATCACGTTGACTCCTACAGAATAATAGACTATTAACTTCGGAAAATCAACATGTGCTCATAACAGAACCTACCACACATCTTCTGAAGGAACATGACAATCAAAGATGCTACCATGGCCCTGCGGTTGCGCGGAACTGAAATGAGTTCTGAAAACCGTCTGTGATTGGTTCTGATGTGTCGCTCTGCAGTGATTAAGCAATGTATATAAAACAAACCACGAGCGGACTGGATAGATGTTCGACGGAGCCGTTTTAGAGAATTAAATGCATCAGTGTAACGGTCGGGACCCTTTTTCATATACCAGCTTCCGAAGTCTGTCAGTTCCTGTGGGGAATAGATAGGGAGAAGTCTTACCGCGGAGATTCAGGACAAAAGAAAACGTAAGCGCATACGAAAAGAGGCAAAATCATAGGGCATCTGTCACCGGCCGAATCATAAGCATCCGCAATAGCTATCTGTCAGGGGAGAGCAGTACCCGACCATCAGCCGCCAGTTGATGCTCTGGTGCAGATCAGTTTCGTACGACAGAGTTTTATCGTGGGATACATACACAGCGCTGCGGAATCAGTGCTTCCCTGGCGTCTTCTGCTGTAATATTCCAGTTATCAAACTTCAACATCGTGTCTTTACAGTTGGCATCAATTCCAATATTGTAAAAAGCTGCTCCAAAAATGAGTCCCAAGGCGATCCCAAATGCCGTCCACCTGAGCTCCAATATGTAATGTGAGTGACCAGACTCAAATCTTCGAATCAGCAGCCTACATTTGCCACATCATAACCAAAGAACCTCGGAACCGGGCTGGGACCGACCCCGCTGCGTATATAGGCACAGTTGCGCTCTCCGCTCCAATTGCTAATCCTATATTCCAGAACGACCCGGGCTCATTAATTAGCTGTTTCCAACCCAGAAAGCGCGAAACCAAAAGTATCGGCTTTTCTTACCGAGCAAGAAGCGGGCCACAAACATCTCATGCCAGTTCTGGGTAAGAGCTTGACCCAGACATGTTAAAGAGCTGACAAGACAGGTTACAAATATTGTACCCCGCCTCCCTAGCATCTTGTTCAAAGGCGAGGTGAGCCTAGTGAGTTTCGGATGATTCAGATACTGTGTAACATGTTAGGGTAGATAGGATGGTAAGTTACCAGCAGCCGATTAGAGCGCAACCAAGGTATGGAGCTGAGTTTATGAGCCCGTAGATTCGTTCGTCATGTTTGTTGACCACATTTTTGAGCGGATGGGGCTTTAGATGGAGACCAAATGCCTTCTGATAAAAAATGTTGGCTGCATTAGAAGGTTAGCATTAGATGCATTTACTGGCGGGGGTATAAGTATTCGGAAAGAACAGGGTGCCATTGTACATAACAATGGTGCCTCGATACGGCCGAGGGTACTGATCTTTTGTTTCATAGATTGCTTGTGGAGGTTCCTCTGATACTCCTTGAACAGTAACTGGTCAATCATGGGAATGGGTTGTACATTACTAAGACTGAAAGATGACTGACTGTATTTGATGAGAATCAAACAGCTACATCATGTAACTGGAGCCATGGGATCCCAAGAACAATGGCATAATGTCTGAGTTTGGTTACAAACATTGGTAATGGTTCTTTGTGATCCTGAACTGTCATAATTGTTTTCGCAATATGTATACTAGTATCTGATTCAATGTATCTTCCATCCATGTTTTCAACTTGTCATTTTTCCTTGAGCTCTTGTAGCAATATCTGATAATGGCATGCAAAGTCTTGATTCAGAAAGGCTATACCTGTAGCTGTACAATTGATTAATGTCTGGGTTTGTATCACTTGGTTATTTATAGTGAGAGTATATGTTATAACTCAATGTTTTCCTTTAATGATAGAATATCAGCAAAATGTAAATTGATTTGGAAGTTATAACTGAACAACTCCGCAACTCTGAACAGCTGCACCAATCAATCCAGATGCTTTCAGAGGCTCCAAGATAGAATGAACACAAAGTGATCTGCATTCAAGGTATCTGAGACTACATCTCCAGTGCTCCTCAATTCTTGGGAAGTTGTGGAACAGAATACAAGAAATCCAAAAGACTGTATAGTTGTCTTAAAAACACAACAATGTCAAACTATTTGGATGTGCAAATTTCGGAGCTATTGGGAGTATTGGCTGCATCCACATGACTATTCTTGTGAACCAAGAAGCTGGAGCCATACACTCCAGGAGTGGTTATTATAATGTCTATATCAACTGGTGCAATTCGATAAATTATCTAACTACTATTGAGTATGAAGTAGGCATTCATATCAATATACAGTCCAACAGGTATCTAAATCCACAGTATAATTTATAAGGCAGATACTATCGATTTAATCTGATGCAGCATTTTCTTGCAATGAATATGCTGATCCAACAATTGTACCAGCAGGTACAATATGCCTTATATTAATCTGTTGGACAATCCAGATGAAGCCATCAACACAATCTGCTCAATCATGTGGATCTTGGTACTTTGTTGGGATCACCACCCCATATTCTTCAGCTTAAGAATGTAATATACATTGTTGAGTTTTCTTGCACCTCTTAGAAAAGTGCGATATCACTTTTCTGGCTGGCAGGCACTAATCCAATTGGAGGACCTTATTTGGTCGAGACAAGCTAAAGTAAAATACAGGCATCATCGGCAAGAATGCAAACTGACTATAGACTGCGCTATGTGTACACGCGCTCACATGCGGCTCCTATCAAGCTTCTTGTGAATTCCTGCGCCATTTGCAGTCTATAGTCATCCATAGCCGGTGCATAGACATCTGTGCATGGGCCTATGAATTCATTTACAACTGGTCGGTCTATGAGTGAAATTCCATGGGACTTATCTTGTACTGTGTGGCAGCAGGCTGTATGCATTTGTAGAATGGATATCCGGATATCCAGTGAACATACTGAGCCTTCTATGATCCAATATGAATACTTGTATTTGGCTGCGACATGCATTGGGAACGCTTCTCTGCCCCCAGATTGAGGATGGATAATCTATGATTGCACAATAAGTCCACAGCAACTACAAGTCAAGCGCATGCTAAATCTGTAGGATAAGATTGTGCCGCAGGAAGAAGGATGGATATTATATGACAGCACAATGGGCATGCGGCAACTAAAATTGAAGTCTACACTAATACTATGAATATTCTGAATGGGCATCATATGCTGCCATCAGTATACTCAACAATTTTCCACATGAACCATGGTCCAATGGTCAATAGAGTTCCACTGGAGATATGGCACGATATCCAGTGGAGCGATGGCACGATGATCATAGTATTGCGGTAGTCTATAAGGGTTATGGTACAATATCCCATGGATGTATTGTACAATAGTCACAGAATTGCTGGAGTCTACAAGAGCTATGGGGCAATTTCCACTGGAGCTATGGCACGACAAGTACAAATTTCCTATGGCTGGAAGGGAGCCACTGAACAATAAAATTCACAGTATAATATACGCATTCACTAACAAATACCATACTTCTAACATCGCATCTACTTCATCGGCCAAACCGTAACTCCACACTGTAAAACCAAATCCTGTTCCTTCGTCAAACTGTAACCCTACACTACAAAATTCAATTCCCTTCCTTTGGCAAACTTTAACCCCACGCTAACCCTAAGTTCACTATCTTCGCCAAACCTACGGACACCATCCTTTCAAACCTTACCACCCACTCTACCCCAGGTGCCGTCCATTGCACTGTAAACTAGTTAGCGCAGGGCACATGACCTTGGGTATACTTCCTTGACTTACTGTCAGTGTTAGCAACTGGTCTGGATAATCCACCAGCGGTTCGGTTTTGGACCGCAAAAACTGACAGGTTTGGTTCCCGACCTATGCAACAACCCGAACTGCTGTTTCTTGGTGGGCCAAACCGGGACCCGTACCTGTCAACCAGCTGGTTTTGCCACATATGACGAGACTCGTGGGTTCGAATCTCTGGTTCTGGTTTTCAGCTTCTTCTCTGTGTAGTCCCATCCAGATATCCTACTGCAAGTCGCACAATATTGACTTTGGTACATCATTGTCTTTTTTTGATGTCTTGGCTACATTTATAATCAAAAACAAGAGAGATACACTCGCTGCCCCATTCTGAAAATGAGAGCCAACGGAGTGGGAACGATTTTGAGCCTTGTCAGTGAGGTAATGGATCAGAGACTTGGTTGTTGTAATGCGTACTGAAAGTAATGGGCGCCTTAATGAGCAAAAACGCTAACTATGACATCGCTACTAGCTCCTTGAAATCCGCCTTAACAGAGTGCCAACGATTGTTGGTATTGTAAGTCAGGTAATTAAAGAGCGATTTGGTCATTGTTAAACATAATCACAGTATTGGCCACCTTTGCAGGCCAAAAAGAAAGTGACAAGCTCCCTGTCTGATCATCAAAATAAGTGTCAATGCAGAGTCAACGATTTATGGACTTGCATCATTGTTAATCTAAGCGCGATGTGGCTGTTAACGTCCAGGTACAAAGTTTTCAGCTATTTTATAGGCTAAAATACTCATGAACACTGGGTTGTAGATGTGAAAATGAATTAAGTTGTGATTTTGCAGGAGGCTGTCGACGGAACATCTCTTGCTTATCTGCCTATACAAGCTGCCAACGTCTGGTTTATAGATATCTGCAATCAAGCGTCACATAGATTACTCAAGATGGAAGACCAAAAATCATTGACCTTCTGGTGACGCTCATTGTCAAGATGATGCAGGGAGCGTGTAGCTTTCTCCTTTGCCTATAAAGGCAGCCAATACTGTGAGTATGTATAACAATGACATAGTCACTTTTTCATTACCTGACTGACAGGACCAAAAATCCTTGATGGTCCGTTGACATTCATTTTGCCACAGATGTATCCACAATATGCAATCATTGAATATGGTATAGAATATCAGTAACAGTATTTTGGCAGCCATTCTATTGTCTTTAGGCACGTTTTCCCTTATCAGTACATTGTTCTTTAATAATGCATATAAATATATTCTTTAAAATATACTATAAAGTGTCCGCTAATTGTAGATAATAATAATACTCAAAAAATCCATTTCTTTCTAAGAATCCTCGTCTTCATTGTCAGGTTCTCTCAACCGGGTGCTCACATCTGCAAAATGGATATCAGCTGCATTACCACTCAGCAGATAGTATACTAACCTGGGGATGTTCCGTCAGCAGTCTGCAAATCCTGAATGATATCTTTATCGTGCGTGTGATTGTTGACATAGGCATCAAGATTGAAAAACTGGGCATCGGGAAGAGGAGTATGTATATAGACAAATCTAGTGTTAACAACGGTTCCAGACCATCGCTTCGGTTCCAGGTTCGGGTTGGAACTGAACCATTGTCAAATTGGATGTACAGGTTGTCAATATACCTGAACCGTCAGTCTGGGTACGATTGAATTGAAATCTCTCAACCCATCTTCATCGGACGGATTGTCAGTGGGTCGCCCATCGGGTCCATCTGAAGATTCATATAATACTCATGTTTTTGCAGTTTGATAATATTATATTATCAAAATCGCATATTCAGCAGCCAATAATCTGTTTTTGCATGTTATGCAGTTTGCAATATAGATAATTTGGAATCTGTGTTTCTTCTTTTATACATTGTATTTTAGCCTAGAAAGGCGGTCAATAGTTCTGGTATGAGCTCATGTATCCGCACAATGCCTTCAATACCCAATATGCAACACCAAAAATTGTTGATGCTCCATTGACGCTCATTTTTATGATGGGGTAATGCATATGTCATGCACTGTTTCGGATGAAAAGACTTCCAGGAAATGGTATATGTATTATTGCCATAATGTGACACTTAGATTAGGCACAATGCAAGACCAAAAATCATTGACGCTCCCTTGACGCTCATTGTCAGGATGCGGTAGACCGCATGTTGCTATTGTTTTTGCCTCACAAAGTAGCGAATACCTCTTTTATAGATTGCTGCAACTGATCACCACTTAGGTTACACAAGATGCAAAGACAAAAATCATTGACGCTCCATTGATGCTCATTATTAGAATGGGGCAGTGTTCATGTCGTTTGCTATTTTGCTTTTATATGCTGCCAATACGTCGGTTATGCATTGCAGGGACAAAATCACTTTTCCATTACCATACATACAAAACCGGCAATTGTTGACACTCTGTTGACGCTCATTTTAATGTATTGTCCATCCAAAATCTGCAGCAATCACCCATTGCATTTATAATAGTTTAACATTATTGCGTACTTTTCTGCCCAATCCAGACTCGGCCCTTTGGCAAAGCTGAGCCCAGTAATCTTCTTGCACTGGTTGCTCTCATCCTATCAAAATCTATACATCTTGCCAAATAATTCAGTTTGTCTGCTACACTTCTGTTTATTAACCAATATTCACAGGCAACTGCTCAATATTCTCACATAATATTTCTCTAAATGAAAATCTTGGTTAAAGTACATAAAGAAGCTGTTGCAAATTCATCAACTCATTGTGTCCTACATTTTCTCGATCCCCTTATTCCTTCTTGTTTCCTTTGTACCGGCCATCATCAACACCTTTTCAACCTTTGTCTTTTACCTCTATGTTGACCGAATCAATCCGTGAACATTCTGTGCTGTAAACACATCCTGCTGCTCTGGGGTTCCTAAATCCTCGATGCCATTGTCTACCACTATGGTAGATTCATTGTCTGCCTCCCAGTCATCTTTGCTGTCATGAGGAGAATGCAAGTCCTCATTCCAGTCAAACCGATCTTTGGTGTGCGAAATGCTTGTAGGTGCACTATCCTCATTACTTTCGGCAGAATGGCGGTCGATTCATTTGATTTGGCGCAAATTCAAAACTTGAGTTGGTCCTCCAGGGAGGTCCTTTGCAGACAAAGCTGGTGGCACACGTGATCTTTCCGACAATATCACTGCAGCTGCACCATCATATTGAATGTTTGACCAGGACACTTTGACGATCGCTTCTGTATCTGAAATGTATCTTATGGCAGTCAGTTGCTTGTGTTGAGTATGAGATTCCTTCTGTGTAGCACATAGGTTTTGGCTGCCCTGCCACATCTCCAAACAGTCTTGGTCCTTGGCCATTCTGTGCAATGTCTGGTGCTCCACCTCTCTCTTCATTTGCGAGTCGTTATCAGTATTCTTTGTATCCAATGCTGGGTCATTGCTCGACAATAACCCGTTATGGGCTTGAGCAAACTGCATTACTACGATTATTTCGTGAAGGGTTTCGCCTGTGTATTTTGTCTTCCTCCAGCTGTTGACATGTTGCTGAAGGGAAAAACTGGCCTCCACTCTGACACCAGGCAGTATGATAGAAAATTTGTCGCATGCTATATTCGAGAGATTCGCATACTTTGAGTACGTTCCTTCTTGCTGACACCACCACTCCATGATAGCCGGGATCCAAAATGGACTGCTAATGTCGGCAGGGTCGGAGTGGTAATGATCATAATTTCGATTAATTTGCCCCCAGTTCTGTGGGAATTCAGGCGGCAAATTCAAATAGAGCATTGTGGCAGTCAGTAAGCGTGCTGGGTGATTGCTTCATCTGGGTGTTGTTGCGGCCACATTTTTAGGCATCAAGTATTCTTTATCATCACTGGACAAAGCATATGATTCATAAGACAATTGACTAGATGTTGAAGCCATTGCGGAAGAGAAGAGATTGAAGCTCGGTAAGCTTTTGGGTGTAGTGATTAGCAAATGTCGACGTTTGGCGAAGTATTGATTCTCCACATACTTTAGACATGACTTCCAGTATTGCGCAGTATAAGATGTCTCGTGCTCAGAATCAGTGTCCATTCGCTTGTCCTACTTCCTAAACGATCAAAACTTCCAGAAGGAATCCATAACAGTTGCTGAAATCAGAAACATACCTGTGGTAGGAGTAACTTCAGTATAACAGTTGGACAGGTTCTAGAGCGCAAACTTCATGAGAATGTCAAAGTCTTCCCTCCATTGAGTCTTCTTCTTAGCTAAAGCTCGCATAACAACATCCATGTGATTGAACATGTCATTATTGACAGTGATAGCATGATGCAGAGTAACCGTATGCGTTTTCGACATTCACAGTGTCCAGTACATCATCGAAATGTAAATAAGTTCGGAAGCAACACGCAATCCTCCCAGACACTCCAGGCGACTTCACCAGTGCTTCTAAGTACTTCTAGATGCTTCCAGACCCCCCTGGAGCTAAGCAAAGTGCTCTCAGACTCTGCAAGAGTATTCTCAGGTGCTCCTGAAAGCACCAGCAGTTATGGAGGTACATTCATCATGCAATGAGATTTGACTTATAGTATAGTAAAATTTTATAGTGCTGCGCAGCTCTGCAGGAGTTTTCGAGAGCAGCTGAGACCGCTGTGTAGCACTGCAGGAGACTTGGTGCCATGTTCTCACAGCAGTGGTTTCTATATAGACCTAAGGCATTTTGTCTTATCATATTCATTTTTGTTACAGTTACAAGATTTGCTATATCATAATATAGGATGTACCTAAGTGTATCTGCATACATACATACGGATATAGGACACGAGAACTTAGAGATGCATGAGTTGGAGGGCGTTGTAGTGAAACCCCACAGCTAGAAGGCAGAGAACCCACCATCAACACTCAGCTGCACATCTCGCCACATCCAAACGGAATTCATGGCCACGAGAGGTGCTGGTTAGAGGAGCGTAGCAATCGGCTAAAAAGATATAATACTACCCGACGTTGAGGTTCCACAAATTCTCGGCCAGAGCAAGTGAGACCAAAAGTTGAGACAGATACAATGTGTATTTTCATTGTATGATGAGATGAGATGGACATGGGATGATGTCGATCTACTCCGGAGTCTGCCGAATATATACCGTCACTCTGTTCACGTCCGTTACCCCTGAATCCCTGTACACCTGCCGTTGCCTTTTAAATATTTACTTGGAGGCCGTGATCGAGCATGTTTGGAGATGCGCTTGGAGACTGAGATTGAGTGAACTCAGTGATGCACTTGGAGGCTGGAATCGAGCAATTATGGAGATGAACTTGGAGACCGAAGACCAAGTGAACTCAGACTTGTAGACCGTGATCGAGCTAGTTTGGACATGCGCTTTGAGGCCATGATCAAGTGAGATTGGAGGAGTACTTGGAGGTGGTCAATCTGGAGGCGGTAGTTGGGGAGGAAGGCGCGATGGGAGTTGAGACTCTATTCATTGGTTAACTCCTAAATGGTGGAATGTAGAAAATTGAGTACAACCTTGTCTGCCAAGAGATGAGACTGGCTGGGAGCAGAAGACAGCCGATTTTGGGATAATGTAGTACGTGGTGTATGCAGTACTCAGTGTTTGCTCTACTCGGTGTTAACTCTTGATCATGGCATGGAGAGATAGCGATGGATGACTTAACTTCCTGTTCTTAGGTGATGGTAGAGTTGAGGATGAGAAAATAAGAGATGATAGGAGATGGGGGAAATCATCGTGAGAAACTGGGACTTTAGAGAAGAATGCGTGCGAGTCAATTTACCATCCGTGATACGGCAGTTACGAGTCCCAATCTGGCGTGTAATAACACCGATACGAGGTTTTGCCGACCCATTTAGGCAAGTCGTACTCCTGAATTCTCGTATCCACTCGTATCCTCTACATCGTTCTCATCTTCATCCGCCATCTCTCTGGTTCTCATCCACAATGCTACCATCATCGCAGAACACAATGTTATCTCATCCCTCTCTATCTCTCCATGCCGTGATCATGAGTTTGCACCGAGTACAGCATACACCCAGTACAGCATCCACCCAAGATTTTTTGTCTTCACTTTATTTTCATGATTATGAGTTGACCCTTGAATGTAGCTTCAGCTTCCAGCTTGCATCCCTATACAATCGACAGCCATCAGCCAGGTCTCTATAAGAAGCTCAAAGGTAAAGTCACCTTGTCACATTACCACTGTCGCGAGTTAACTAACTGATGAATTGAGTCTCAGCACCCGGCGCGCTGTCCATTGACCGCATCCAATTACTCGTCCAATCTCGCTCGATCACGGCCTCCTGTGACCTTCGTGCCTGTCTGTCGACTGGAGTTTGTAGAGATTAGACGACCTACAGTTGCGAAGTCGCTGTCCGAATTACGGGACATACACAGCCCCAGATTGTGTATAATTTGCATAGAGGGGCTCTCTGTAAGTGTGACTATCACCTCCGATCTGAGACCAGGAATCAATCATTCAGCTCATCGTGTTTGTCACCCCAAACAGCTCCAGCACATTGAGTTCGTTAACCACGGCTGTGTTTATAGAAGAGAAGTCCTTGGCCGGAATGACAACCACCTCCGGTAAGATGACTGGGAGTCTCTGAGCACATTGCAGTCCTTCAGGAGGATTGCCAGCTCCTCTGGTATGACGACCGGGAGTACATAAGGAGGATTGTGCAGTACTGCCACAGAACGATCAGCAATTCTGGTAGGATGACCAGATCTTTATGAGCACTTTGTGGCCCTCTATAATAATGGCCAGCTCCTTTTCAATAGGCTTTAACATTTTGTCTCTTCAGCAAGTGTGTCGAAGGTTTGTGATCCTAAGTGAACCTGATTGTGGAAGGTAACTTTGTTGCCTCGTATATTGTTGCTTGATTTCTCTGGACTTTGCCATGAATTGACGCGTTTAGGGGCACCGCAATCAAATAGACTGCAACAATGGGTGATCCATGTAGCTGTCGGTATTCGGACGCGTCTTCATCGACTGTGAATTGACGCATTTAGGTGCACTGCGATCATATGGATGCTCCTCCATCTTCCTTCGCATAGTTGCGATCTCCGATTGCATGGAAGCTCAGTAGTGCTCGGGTTGTCACCCAGAACGTCCCCCAAGGGATCTTCCCTCTCAGCAGTGCTTCCTTCGTTGGCATGATCACTCCTGTCATAGATTGCATGCTCCTGAAGCATGGAGACTCGTCGGGTGATAATAGGGGCAACTCATACGAGGAAATGGTAGGTTTCCGTGCTCGAATGTGTACTAGGTAAGCACAATTGATCTCTGGCTGCATTCGAAGTAGGCATAGTAGACAATTGATGGTAAAATTGACGCGCAAGCTGCCGGTTCTGTCACTTTTGACATTAGGGGTAAGACTCATGTATCCTCCTGAGCGAAACATATGCGATAAGTGAAAAATCCAATATAACGGAAAGAGACGTACGCCTATGCTTGACCGCAGACATATGGTGTAGTGGTATATGGTTGTACACGAGAGCAAGTGTGTAGAGTGGTAAGAATAGGTGGTAAGATATTCGATACAGATTTAAGTGCCATGGCGGTGTCCTATATACACTGGCACTGACCCAGCCTCGGGTCACGTGTCGCCATTTCAGGACCATGCGACCTTGCGTTTGATACTAACAGAGCTACACCTCACCGTACGACAGATGGATATCCTGACAGCCCAACAAAATGTTCAATGGGAACTCAAGCACACCCCGGGTGTCAGCAATGAGGTGGCGGACGCTATGTCTCGCTGCCCGCATTTCCGTTGGGAGAGATGAAATTTAATGTCACTGGAAGATAGTGCGGCCGGAGAATAGATTGATGTCATCCAGGCAGGCATAGTTGATGACGAATAGTTTGGGCCTATTGCATGTTCTCTAGCCAACCCAAGTCCCCGCCCCGCGCCATCCACTGCATCCACCAAAGAATGCAAACTATGGGTGTCAGTGCTACTACTGTGGCTATGTGGAGATTTGGAAAAGATGCAGGTGGAGAAAATGGGAAAGGCAAAGAAGAAGGACAAAGAAGAAGGGGTGGAGATAACTGTAAGGACAAAACAGAATGAGGAAGAGGGAAAGGCAGAGAAGAGAGAACGGTTGGGTATTCCAAGGGCGATGCATCAACCAATCCTCCTTAAAGCGCATGACACTCTAGCTGGGGGACAGTTTTGTGCAGACCGAATGTACCTACGTGCAAAAGACCAATATTTGTGGAAGCAAATGTGGCGCGATATGCAACGATATGAGGCGGGCTGCGACTTATGCCATCGAACCAACCCCTGGAGCGGCAAACCCAGGAGCTTCCTACATCCTCTGTCGATCGCCAAAGGCCGTTGGCAAACAATCGGCATCGACTTCATGACCGACCTCCCAATCTAGAGAAATTGCCACGACTGCATTATATGGTTTGTGAATTCCATGACAAAGCGAGCGCATTGCCGTGCCAGCAAGAAAACAATGGACGCCCTGGCCATTACCCGAATATTCATTGACCACATCGTCCGCATACAGGGAGTACCTCAATAGGTTGTTTTGGACTGTGATGTACGTATCATAGCAGACTGTTGGAGAGAAGTTGTGAGAATACTGCAGACAAAGCTGCTCATGTCTACAGCAGTCCATCCGGAAATGGATGGCCTCTCTGACAACTTGATCAAGACGGTCATATGATATTTGCGTAGCTTTGCCACTCATGATAAGGCCAATTGGGATGACTACCTCCCAATAGCGGAGTATGCTTACAGTTCCTCAGTACACCTTTCGACGAAGCAGATGCCTTCTGAACTCGACCTTGGGTATGAGCTGCCTTTGCCGCTGGATTTAATTGCAGACTTCCAGCGGCCACAGGCCAATGAATCAGCGAAAATCTTACAAGGCCGTCAATTCATTGAACGATTTTAGTGCATAGTGGAAGTCGCTAACGATGAGCTGCACGATGCTCCGGATGAACAGACTGCTGAGGGTAATAAGTCACAACGTCCAATCAACCCCGCCATTACTGCCATACAAATGTAATTCTCGAAACTAATGATCTGTCAATAACATACACCAACGACAACCCTATACGACGCAAACTGGTAGATCCTTACATGGGGCCATACGAGATTCTCTGAATAAGCGGGAATGCCGTGGAACTAGACCTTCCATACCAAAAGATGATCTACAACACAGTCAACCTGAGCAGGCTCAATGTTGAACGCGCTAATGATTATTGGGTAATCTGGTGGCTGCCGGCTCCCTGGCTACAGACAAGCCATTCAAGCACAAGTCATGTTGTCCAATCAATAGCAAATCATAACCCAAGCTCTGAGGGAACTGGTTGGGAATACGAAGTGAAATGGGAAGGTTCGAACGAGAAGGATAACACATGGGAGCCGGAAGAGAATGTGGCAAAAGCAAAAGTAATGGTGAAGCAGCATTGGAAGGGAATAGGTGGGCGGCCAAAGGCGAAGAGAAAAATAACATCCATGGTGTGAGTGACAGTTTATTTCTGCTTTTTGGATGTTTGAGAGACATCACGAAGGCAAAATGGTTTTTAGGTATGGGTGTTTTGTTTCTTCGTGAGGTTTCTTGAAGATGATTGGAGCAGGTTATACTGTAGGTGGAGAGCTCTAGTCAGAATATGGTGCAGCTTTGTTGCATTCGTGCGACTCTGCGGGAGTCTGGCATAGTAGTTAGTTCTAGTGAGATGTTAGTTCAATTATCAATAACATTCACTTCGATACGTACGGAAAGGCTATTTGCCCACAAGATACCACAAATCGAGCGACAAGACATTGGAATTCAATTTCACCCACTCGCCAGGCTTGAATCATTCAGAAATCCAAGGAGCATCTTCAGTGTCTTTCTGCCATTGAAGAATTGTGTGTTGCTGCGTTTTTCAGCCCTGATGAGATGTGAGATTTAGTGGATGACATTGAGACTATGTTTGATTGATATCATTCCGATCACTTAGTCTGGTTATTGTTTTGGTTTTCCCAGCTCTTATTTTTGAATCACTCACCATTTTCTTTGGTTCTCCTTACTGTTGCGATAGAAACAATCCAATGTTAAATGACATGCTGGGTACTATAGTATAATTTAGAGGTTGATAATAAACAATGATCTAACCATCATACATGGAGGGTATTCTTATTGCTCGGGGTATATCAGGAGAATATGAGAAAACGCCTCGAGTACTTCAAATGACTATCTATAAGATCCCAGGCATCTCTCAGAGTTATGTTGGGATTGCTGAATTAGTTTGGCAGCAGTCCCCAGTGCTCCCAAACTTATCATAACTGCTCCCATGGTGCTCCTGTACTAGTTATCAGAGACTCCAGTTACTGTGAAGGCTGCCCGAAATGACCTTCTAGGGTCTGATTCTCTCCTGAAGTTGACGCTTCTGAGTTTACACTCCGCCTCCTCTCATACTCTTGGAGGCGCCCAGTGACTAAAATACATTTTGTTGATTTCTATTTCATCGTCGAAGATATCGAAATACTGGTTACTAATAAGCCTGCTCGCTAGACCGCTTTCCAAGTATGGTGTAAGTTATAAATACCTGTCTAAACTGCAGGTTGCGCTTGATCGATACACAGATGGTTGCAGTCGGCTTCTATATCGCCGGAATCATAGTCGGCAGGGTAAAGAAAAGAATCGTGATGCAGTTCTTCAATGAATGGATGTAGATTACTTTTGTGAGCAATTGCAAAACAGTCAACTGCAAGTTGATCTGGGGATATATTTACGACTCTCTGTTTGTGGTCGCAACAGAGGTGCATGATGTAAGCACCGATGTAGCAGTACATCTTGGAGCAGTAAAGATACTGTAGACAAATATACATGCTTTGTTAGCACAATACAATGTCGCAACAATGTTAAGAAACTTCTGGACGGTTCTTTAGCGTGTTGTATCATTGTCAGCTGGCTGGTCCTCACAAAAAGCCGCCCCTAAGTTTACTTTTCACAACAAGGTGTCATACCACTTTGGTAGGATTTCTCTCACGTTCCATCCCATGTTTGGAAAGTGTTTAATTGCTCTCACATATTCAACACCTGCTGGATCTTCCAAAGTATACCGCATCTGCATTCAGATGGTCACAGCGATTGTTTTGCACCCTCACAAGACCCTTCCACCCCTATTCACTGATTTATGGTTGGAACTTGTAGTGTTAGCAACGGTTCCGGGCTACCCAGCTGCGGTCCGAGTTAGAACTGACCAGGAGGCTCCTGTCAGGTTCAGAAACCGCCAAGCAACACGACCTGGGTGACTGGTGCTGGGTTGTTACCTGGACCGGACATAAACCAGCGGTTTTTTGTCCGGGTTGGAGCCGGACTGCCGTTCCAACTTTAATGTTCCTACAACCTTCGTTGCAATTAAGTATTTGAGTTCTAATGGTATCATGACATGATCACAATATAGATTGTACAGTTGTAACCGCTGTTTCGCCTGCTGCTTTCCGATTTACGATTCGACTGATATTTGTTTAGTATCTGTGAAATCCGCGTAAATTTTAAGCAACATTCGTCAGTTTTCGATAGCAACTCAAGGAATATTGGTCTGATCAGAAACATCGAATCGGGAGGTGAAAGAGCGGCTAAAACTGCATGATCTACGTACTGATCATGTCACGATACGATTAGAACCCAAACACTTCATTGCTGACAACTTTGTGATGTTAAAATGCCGGGTTTCAAGTGGTAAAACCGGCCCAATTGCAATGATCCGGGTTTTCGTGTGGTAAGGCACGCTGTAATGGTTCGGTTTCAGTTCCATTCACAACCCAGAACCGTTCTAGCTGGTTGGAACCGTTGCTAACACTTCGCACTTGTTGTTCTGTTTCAATTTGATATAACCAGTTCATTCACATTAAATACTGACCCAGCGACATCAACATGGGGTTCAAGAACTACAAAAAGAACACACAAGTGAAATATGACGCAAATACCTGTTTTTAGTTGACCTTGTGAGGAACTTAAGTGTTCAGTTGACAAATCAGGGCGCTTAGATGATGCTAAGCAAAATGTGTTCTAGCTGAATAACAGTCAAGATGATGTCGCTGGATCAAGATACCCCTCCAAGCCCATATATATATTTGCCTTGCCTGCCCCCCTTACTTACAATCTCCAGAACCTTCAGTATACCCACTTAACCTCTGCTACCACATCGCATTACCCTTGATGATATATTGAACACTCCTGATGCTTGTTTAGAGTAACAAATATTCGATAACCACCACTCAATCATTGACCACTGCTGCGAATATACAGTGTAATGGGATGCCTTAGGGATGTAGAAATCGATCTTCGCAGAAACAACTAAAATCAAGATGCACACCCTACTTGCCCACGTCCGGGCTGAGAATGCTGGGGTTGCAGTCGGGCAAACGGCAGCAGAAACCATGGGGATTTGGCATGAAAATGGTGGCTTGACAACTCAATGAATGGATAATGAAGTGAGGGAGAGCGTCTGGAAAATTGCCCACTGTCACGGCGTTGGAAAGTACGGAGGTACTTGGGAATAATAAGGGGAAGTTCGGATGGTGTGAACGGAATATTGTGACAGAAAGGCGGAGACGTTGGGCGATGCGGAGGAAGCGGCAAGATGGTGGTGGTGGACTTTGGGAAGATAAGGAAGTGCGCTGAGGTGTTGCGACGTCGGATGATGTGGCATGGTTGTGTTGATAAGCAGTTGGACTGGTGGTGTGTAGGATCATGGGATGAGATTCGGATGGTACATCGGAGCATGGAGAATGATTCGAGGGTGGCAGCTGAATTGTATATAAAGACTGTGTTGTTGGCATTGGAGGATTTCCTTTTCTTCTCTTTTTACTCGTTCTCTTGTATAGCAAAGCAAGTTACGACTTTGAAACAGTTTTAACTCTTATCTTGTCTTGATTCCCTCGAAACGAACATCGAGCCTCTTGTCGTGTTTTCTGAGATCACATTATAGTTACCAATATCACCTACGCCCGACCCCGCCCGTTACGCTGGAACTAGTCCTACAACATCCAACCAGATATTGAATGTGCCTATATCCCTCGACTGGGTGGAAGTATTGTTCTGAACGTTGTTCTGTGTGTGGTTGGGTGTACCTAGCACCGAACCGCCGTTGGATACACGTTTGCAACGATTGCATTGACAAGTTACTCGGACTTACCGGATTTGACATCCGTCAGTGCCCACATCGATCACCATATTCTAATGCAGAGGTACGACAGTAACTGCACTTCATCACCAAATTGGTTTGATTTCGCTGGAACCCCTTCCCTTGTTTTTGAACCCGAACCCTTGAACGAATTCGAGAGCATCAACGCTATATTGACAGCAACCTTTGAGGAAGAACCCCTCAAAGCTTATTTTTGGTAACCGTCTGACATTCCCTCCCCTTCCAATCTTTATTGGATAGACGCAGCCAGAGAGAGCGGCGGTATGGATATTAACGACCCAGTATTCAGACGACATTGGACAAAATACCGAGGATTGCATTTGCGATTGTTAACAGATTGTGATTCTGAGGAACCTTGTGATTGGGAAGGACATAATTGTGTAGGAGCACAATCAATGATTGGGCACACAGCAGCAGCAGCAACAACAGCTAAGTCGTTAGGGATTCCACTGATTGTGGTAGCACCCCCGACACCGACTCCCTCCGCACTCGACGCATATAATTGGCACTGGTAGAAGTGCTTAACCCGCTGCACTGTCAGGATCAACGGAACCCAGAGCGGACCTGGTGTGGACCGAAGACCAAGGAACCGTCATGGCTCTACTCGACCTACAGGGTGACGCCATAGGATTCGAAGAGTTGAAGGAGGTATTTGGACAGACACAGGAGGTGTTAACGAGGGTGGCACAATACTCACAGGCAATCCGAGAGGTGCAGATGGTCTGCGAGCACACACAACAAATTATCGACCTGCAACGGCCGATCACGGACCTGCAGATGAAACAATTCCTGCCACCACAGTGTGACCATACCGAGTTCGAACGGCAGATACAAACCCAGACCAAAGAGAGGGACGAAGCGAGACCGAGACCCGTAGCACCCAGGACGAATGAGGACCTTCGACACGAACTGGAAGATATGACCCAGGATTTACAGCAATCTGGAGAGGAAGTCCGCAGTTTGAGGATGCAGTTAGAGAAAGCCTTGACACAGGCAGCAAGAGCGGCTCTGGCTGTTACCCAGGCTCCAGAGGACAGAGGCCAGAGATTTCCAGACTCCTCAGACTTTTCAGGGTCGGATCGAACTCAGTTGAGAAGCTGGGTTGCTCAACTCCGAATGGTCATATGACACAAGCCCGCCAGCATTCCCAACCAGCAGTTGAAAATGCGGTATGCATTCAACTGCCTGAGGGGAATAGCCTTAGGCCAGATTTTGCCACACATCCGGGAGGACGGAATGATAGGGCTGGAAGACCTACCAGCTTTTCTACTACTGCTGGAAGCAGCTTTTGTGGACCCCGACCCAGTAGCTACCGTGGAACGTAGAATGCGCGAGATTAAGCAAAAGAACCGTGAGTTCTCTCAGTACTATGCTGAGTTTCAGGTTATTGCTGCCGACCTGGATTGGAATCCTTTGGCCTTTTCGAATCCCCTTTGAATGGGGCTGTCGGAGGAAATGAAGGATTCGTTTACGTATAGCGATATACCTGAGGAACTCCCCGTGTTCGTAACAGTATGCCAGAGATAGGATAATCAGATTTGACAACGACGAGCTGAATAGGTGGTGCAGAATAAAGGAGGAGGGGTAGGTTTCGCTTCCCCCAGGCCTTTTCCTCCAAGGGCTACTGAAACAGCCCCAGCTGGAACTGTTGCCGGATATACCGGACCAGCACCTATGGATCTCAGCACAAGCAGGAGGACGATTTCAACAGAGAAGAGGGCGATGAGGTTCGCGGATGGAAGGTGTTTATACTGTGGTGGGTTCAACCACAGGGCAGCAGAGTGCGCGGCAAGGAAGAAGGCTCAGACGTTTAACGCTGCAGGAGCGGAGAATAAGGAAGTAGGAACCAGGGAAGATTCTGAGGAATCGGGAAAGGATTAGGTCGACCCAAGCAGGATGGCGCTTCGGTTGACAAAAAAAGTTTTGTTTTAAATGCTTTAAAATGGTTTGGAATTTCGCGATTATCAGTTAGCAAGGTGGAGGTATTAGAAGGGTCAATGCAATGAAAGCATTTAGTTACAACCTGCACATTGACCATAAATAACCAACAAATACCCACATATGCACTGATTGATTGTGGAGCTACAGGCATTGCATTTATGGATAAAGATTTTGCTCACCATCACCTGATACCCCTTCAGAAACTTAGGGAGAAAAGCCAAATCGAAGTAATTGACGGAAGACCGATTGAGACCGGAGATATTACGCATATTGCCAAAGTTGACACGAACATACACGACCATGTGGAACAATTGCAGATGTTTGTTACGAAGTTAGGACATTATCCAATTGTCCTAGGAATCCCATGGCTATGATTACATGATGTGGCGGTACGTTTTGCATCTAATACTGTTACTTTTGGATCAGAATATTGCACCACACATTGACATGACGCACCAGTTACTCTGCAGGGAGTTACTGAGGAACCTCCAGAACCCGTCTATCAGGTCGGAGATATATTTGAGCCACAAATTCGACCTTCGAGGCCATTTCATGGGAACATAGTAATGCGAAATGGAGCTTCGTTTTTCTGTACGGTTAAAAAAGGAAAACTTACAATATTTAAAGCATCTTTGTATTACATCAATAAAGCTATCGCAGCTAAGGATCTGAAGGAATGTCCCCTGACGGCAATTGTTCCCAAACAATATCATGAATTCCTTCCATTGTTCAGTAAGGTACTGGCAGATTGACTGCCACTGTATCGACCTGGTATCGATCATGAGGTACGTCTGAAGGAAGGAGAAACACCAACATGGGGACCGTTATACTCCATGTCAAGGACAGAACTGGTGGTTTTGAAAGAGTGGTTGGAGAAGAATATGTCAAAGGGATTTATTCACCAATCATCTTCACCGCTTGCAGCACCAGTTCTGTTTGCAAAGAAACCCGGGGGAGGTTTGCGATTTTGTATTGATTATCGGGATATCAACAGTAAAACGATTACGAATCGGTATCCCCTTCCTTAATATAAGAGACATTGAATCTTTTAGGGAAAGCTAGAATATATCGTAAGTTAGATGATCGAGGAGCTTTCAATCTCCTCCGAGTGAAGGAAGGGGATGAACATAAGTTAGCTTTCTGGACGAGATATGGGTTGTATGAACCCACAGTAATGCAATTCGGGACAACAAATGCACCAGCGGATTTCCAGGGCTATATTAATAATGCTATTAGAGAAGCTTTGGATGATTTTGCATCGGCATACTTGGATGACGTAATAATATATAGTGATTTAGAGGAAGAGCATGTTAACCACGTTGAGTGGATAATGCAGTGATTGTTGGAAGCGGGATTGTATTTGATGCCAGAGAAATGCGAGTTTCACAAGGAAACAGTAAGGTACTTGGGATCAATTATTTCAACAAAAGGCATTTCTATGGATGAAGATACAATTGGGACTGTATGGAATTGGAGCAGGGAAAAGAAGACCAAGAATGAATGACTGAATAATCTTTTCGAGGTACAACAATTCCTGGGGTATTGCAATTATTACCGAGGATTTATTCCTAAGTATTCAGAAAAAGCGGAACCATTGACAAAGCTTACTAAGAAAGATGAACCATTAGTATGGGAGTCAGAACAACAGTGGGCTTTCAAGGCAATAATAACCGCGTTTACAACGGCACCTGCACTTCGACATTTTGATCATGACAGGGAGGTGATTATTGAAACAGATGCTTCTGATTATGTGTCTGCAGGAGTATTGTCACAACGAGACTATGAGGGAGTACTGCATCCTGTGACATATTACTCGAAGAAACATTCACCAGCGGAGTGCAATTATGATATATATGACGAAGAATTAATTGCTATTATCAAGGCACTCGAAGAATGGAGACCTGAGTGTGAAGGTGCTGCATATCCTCTTCAGTTAATCACTGACCATAAAAACCTCGAATATTTTATGAGAAAGAAACTTTTAAATCGAAGACAGGCAAGGTGGTCCGAGTTTTTGATACGGTTTGATTATCAGATTGTTTATTGACGAGGGAAGTCGAATGGGAAAGCGGATGCGTTGACAAGGAGGCCTGGAGACCTCCCTGAGGTGGTGGATGAAAGACTGAAAAGTATGGAACAGGTCGTTCTGAAACCGTATAATTTTCCGGAACAGTGGCGTGTAGTGGCGAATGGCTAATTGAACAAGAATGATCTTTGATATTGAATGTTAATAGTCAAGCATACCAGGATGACCCGCTACCGAACAGAATATTAATGGCTATAAGGGAAGGCAACAGTTTAAAAGATATTACCGTGGCGGAATGTACGGAACCAGATGGGTACGTTGAATACCGAGGAAAGCGTTATGTACGGGATAATGCGCCATTAAAGTTACGATTGATAGAGGAACATCACGATACTGCTTTGGCTGGGCATCCGGGACGAGTAAAAATGTTGGACCTCCTGGATTGACAGTACTACTGGAAAGATATGCGGGAACAGGTAGATCAATACGTATGGAATTGCCATACTTGCCAATGGTCGAGAACCTCCAGGCATGCAACATTTGGAGTCCTTCGACCTTTACCTGTACCAGACAAACAATGGGAAGATATTTCGATGGACTTTGTGGTTGCGTTACCAGAGTGTGAAGGGTTTGATGCAGGCTGGGTGGTGGTAGACAGGCTTTCGAAAATGCAACACTTCGTCCCGTGCCATACAACAATAGATGCGGTAGGGTTGGTGAAGTTGTTCCTTCGGGAAGTTATATGCCTGCATGGCCTGCCAAAAACTATTGCTTTGGATCGGGGACCTCGATTTGCTTTAACCTTCTGGGGACAGATATGGAGCTGGCTGGGAATTGATTGACGAATGTCTACTGCATTCCATCTCCAGACGGACGGCCAGACCGAACAAATGAACGCAGGGATGGAACAGTATCTCCATGTGTTTGTGAACCATCAACAGGATGATTGGCTACCGTGGCTATCGCTTGCTGAGTTTGCTGCGAATAATGGAGTATCTGAATCAACGAAGTATACTCCTTTCTTTGCAGTTCATGGTACGGATCCACGAATGGCGTTTGCAGGAGAACCAACTCAGGAGCGGGATCAAAGACGCCTGGACATGGATCAAGTTCAAACTGTAATGCAATGGGGTCATGAACACGTGCGGGTTGAAATTAGGCGAAGCGAGGCGTTATAGAAAGAGGGTACGAATTGAGGACATATACCTGCACCGAATATACAAGTTGGATCCAAGGTTTGGCGGGATGCGCGCAACATACGAACTGTTCAACGAACTCGAAAACTGGATTTGAAACGCTTGGGACCATTCCGGGTGTGTAGGCAGGTATCCCCTGATGCGTATGAGTTGGAGTTACCTGCATCGATACGAATTCATCGAGTACAACCAGTGTCGCTTCTGGCTTTATTGGTAGAGGATCCGTTGAATGGACAGGTGATGGTTCCCCCCCCTTCAATGGAGGTTGATGGCGAGGAGGAACATCATGTTTGGAGCGTAGACCATAGTCGCGTATATCGGAATCAGTCACAGTATTTGATATGATGGACTGGATATGATTCTTTGACCTGGGAACCAGCGAAGTTTGTGGATGGCTTACAAGCGGTTGAGGAGTTTCATCAAAGGTCTCCACAGAAGCCAGGACCATTGGAGAATAGTCTTGGAGGACCTCGAACCTAAGGGGGGGAGACTGTCACGGCATTGGGAAATATGGGGGTACTTGGGAATAATAAAGGCAAGTTCGGATGGTCTGGAAGGAATTGTGTTACCGAAAGGCGGAGACGTTGGGGGACGTGGAGGAAGTGGCAAGATGGTGATGGTGTACTGTCGGAAGATATGGAAGTGGGCTGAGGTGTTACGACGTGGGATGATGTGGGGTGGTTGTGTTGATAAGGAGTTGGGCTGGTAGTGTGTAAGATCATGGGATGAGATTCGGATGGTACATTGGAGCATGAGGAATGATTCGAGGGTGGCAGATGAATTGTATATAAAGAGAGTGTTGTTGGCGTTGGAGGATTTCGTTTTCTTCTCTCATTACTTATTCTCTTGTATAGCAAAGCAAGTTACGACTTTGAAACAGTTTCAACTCTTGTCTTGCCTTGATTCCCTCGAAACGAACATCAAGCCTCTTGTCACGTTTTCTGAGATAACATTATAATAACCAATATCACCTATTCCCGACCCCGCCCGTTACACCTAGTGCATGAGCACCATCAACAAGCAGGGACCGGGCCCGAGCAATGGGATCTCCTGATCGATCATTGCGTTATTTGACTTAGTAATCTGGCGTCTCAGAGGCCACTTTGGAAATGGCACATGGCAGACAAGACTAATCTTGATGGTCAGAAACACAAGGCAGTACTAGACAAGTTGGTGGATGTTGGCCCTAGCCAAAGGAAAAATATGATTGATGAAACCGCAACTAAAAAGTGGACACATGTGCATGTGCATGTGTGTTTCATCTCCCCAATGCTTCTTTTGTTCTTTGTGATGATAGATAGACACAGATTACGACAAGGAAGAAACCTTACATACCAGGGCTTCGGCAATAAAGGTGAGTTGCGACCCTTCCACCGTTTTCCTTGTAGATCTATTTACATCATAAAAATCAATTTTAGTAACTGGAAGCCTCCAGGAGTATCTGAGAGGATGTGGAGTGTAAATTTAGATGCATCAATTTCAGGAGAGTATCAGACCCTAGGAGGGTATTCCAGCCGGCTTTCAGAGTAACTGGGATCTCTGATAACTGGTACAAGAGTCCCATGGGTTGTGTTGGCAACGGTTCCCGACTGTCATTTAGGGTTCTGGTCCGGGTTAAAACCCAACTGTTCTCTCAATGCCAGTCTGGGTCGTTAATAAACCCAAACTGTCCACTTGGTTACGGCTCGACGGTAAACATCCAACACCTCTGAATTGGGCGTGTTGTATGTTGGTCGCCCAGCTGGTCAATCTATAGATTCATATAAGGCGCTTGCATTTGCAGTTTGTTCATAGGATGTTATCAAATCGCATTTTTAGCAACCAATAATCTGCTTTTGCATGTTGTGCATTTTGCAATATCGATGAATTTGGTATCTGTGTTTCACGTTTTAAATATGGTATTTTTGCCTATCAAGTTGGTCAATAATACAGTTATGCGGGGGAAGATCTGCGTGATGCCTTGATTACGAAATATGCAAGACGACCGTCCATTGATGCTCATTTTCAGGAAGCAGCAGGGAGCATGTCTATGTTGTTTTTTGCCAGTAAAGGCTGCCAATATCTTATAAATTGATGTCTTCAACCAATCAGAACATAAATTACCCAAGATGCAACTGTAAAAATTGCTGACATTCCACTGACACTCATTCTAAGAATCGGGAAATGACCGTGTTGCTATCTGTTTCGTGTATGAAAGCTGCCAATACATTCATTATGAATAACAATGACCAGGTCACTGGTGAATCACCGGACTTAGAAGACCACAAATCATTGACCCTCCATTGACGCTCATTGTAATGTATTGTCTGTTTAACATCTGCTGCCGGCAATAATTGTGTTCATCATGATTTGACCATATAGTTTCTCTTTTTGTCTAAATGAGACTCGGACCTGTGCAGAAGCCGTGCGGCGTAATATTCATGCACTGTTCACTCTCACAAAACTAAAAAGGATGTGTCTTGCCACAAGATTCATTGCGCCTACTATACATCTGTTTATCAACCGATATTCACAAGCTACTTCTCACCATTCGCCCATAATATTTCTCTAACTGAAACTCTCAGTCAAGCTACATAAAGATGCTTGTGAACCATTGACACATTCTGTCCTACTTTTTCTTCACTTGTTTATTTCTGCTCATTTGTATCACATTGACTGTCAGCAACACCATTTCAGCCTGGGTCTTTGACTTCCGTATTGGCCGAAGCAATCCTGGAACATTTGGCGCAGCACTCACATCCTGCTCCTCTGGGCATTCCTGATCCTCAATGCCATTTTTGTACTATACATTAGATTCATCCTCTGCTGCACAATTGTCTTTGCTGTCATTTGGATGATCCAAGTCGCGATTCCAGTTTACCCAGTGTTCGGTAACCGCAATATGCTCATGTGTCCTATCCTCTTCACTTTCGACTGGATGAAAGTTCATACTCCGGATTGTGCGGACTTTTAAGATTCGAGTTCTTCCTCCAGGGAGGTACTTAGCAGAGAAAGCTGGTGGCAAAGGTGATCTTTCTGATAATTTAAATGCAGCCACAACATCATGTTGAAAGAGTGACCAGGAGGCTTTGACGAGCTCTTCCATGTCTGAAATGTATCTAATGCCTGTCATCTGCTTGTTTTGAGTGTGAGTTTCTCACTGTGTAGCACATAGGTTTTGGCTGCCCTGCCACATTTCCAAAAAGTCGTGGACTTTACCCATTCTGTGTAATTTGCTTTCCTCCGCTTCTGTGTTTATTTCTGAGTTGTATTCTGTGTTTGTTGTATGCGATACTGGGTTATTGGCTCGAGCAAATTGCCTGACAATGACTTTTTCGCAAACAGAATCACCTGAGGGTTTTGACTGCTTCCAACCAATAACATCTCGCCCACGGGAAAAACTGGCCTCCACTCCGACAATATGTGATACGATAGAGAATATGTCTCATGCCACATTGGAGAGATCGGCGTACTTTAAGTGCATTGCCTCTTGTTGGTGCTACCGGTCGGTTATATGTGGTATCCAAACTGTATGGCTAATCTCCATTGGGTCGGAGTGGTAATCATTGCGATTTGGATTCATTTGCCCCCAGTTCTTTTGTACCTGATGCGGGGAATTCAAATAGAGCCTGGCTGAGGTCAATAAGTGTGCTGCGCTGTCACGAGTTGTCACAGCAACATTGTTAGGCGTTAAGTTTTCTTGATCATCACTAGCCATATCAAATGAATCAATGGATGATTGACCAAATCCAGAAGCCGTTGCAGAGGGGACGAAATTGCTGCAAGGTAAGCTTTTGTGTTTAATGACTGGCACACGCCGATGTTTGGCACACTATCAATTTTCCTTGTACTTCGGAAAGGCCTCTCGGCATTGTGGAATATAGGATGTCTCGTCCTCCGGATTAATATGCATTCCATTGTCCCACTTTCTAAAGGATTGTAACTTCCAGTAAGGATCAAGGATATGTGCAGAACTGAGCACCATGCCTGTCTTTGGAGTCACTTCATCATCGTATTTGGACAGCGCCTGTCAAGCTAACTTCACAGCAAAGAACAAGTCATTCTCCCATTGAGTCTCCATGATAGCAAAAGGTCACATCAAGCCATTCGTACGGTTGAGCACGTCATTGTATACTGGGATAAGTTGATGCAATGTAACTGTATGCCTCTTTGACATCCATAGGGTCCAATATCGAAATAGCCTCAATACTTCCATGACATACTTTGCTATCCTCCATTCATCTTCAGTTGTGAAATGTGGTTTGTAATCTCTGTATTTTGGAGATTGGAGCCACTCGCAGGTGAATTGCCGTAATCAGTAGTCACACTCGAGCAACTCCAGTGTTGAGTTCCATCATATCTTCATATCCATAATCGGAAGTGATGCAATGCAGACATTGGCTTTTTGGCAGACAATGAACTCATTTTGGCCACCAGGTGTCAGCATAATCACTAGCACAAGCCTTCTCTGCTATATGCAGGTCAGTTTCAGGACATCCAAAATATTATGAAATACATACTTTCTCAATTATCTTTGCTAAACCTGATCTCATGGCCGACACCTTGTTCATTCTAGCATGGGCCCTCTTCTCGAAGTCTTTGACTTTTCCCGATGTCTATACTTTCATTCTCTCCAAATTGCTGATCGCGCTCATCGGCTTCCCAAGACTTGGTGTGGCCATTTACACTGAGACTGCTCATGAATTCACTTACAGCCAGCTGTATGACGTGTGCCACCCATGGTATGTGGTTCCTCAATGCAGGCCACTCGATTCCAGAGGCCTCAAGTATTAATTGTAGCTTGCGTGTTATCGTGTAATTTGAGAAAGCATTATCAGTCAAAATACCAAGCAAACGGCTGTCGGTACGCTTAAAATGATGAACCACGTCCTTCAAATGTACGGGTAGCCTTGATGCAGTATTTTGGCCCTTGACCTTTCATCGAGAATTAGCTTTCCAAAGCCAAAACGAATAGGCGATCTACCTCATCCAAACCCAGTTGAACTTCAGGCAGTGCCGAATTTTGATTCATATACTAGTAAGCAATGACCAACGTTATAGGTAGTTTGTTTATTAATGTCCATGCCTCCAAAGCTACACAAAGTTTATTTCGTGATGGCAACTGCTTCCTAATTGAATCCAAGGTCATTGCATATTTCCACTGGCAAATATCGCTATGGTTCGTAGTGGGCTGAAGTACTAGGTCATCACGTCATGCCTTATATGACCAACCTTGCTCCAGATGTGATATAGCGTGCCATGGAATATGAGCTGAACCAAATCCGAAAATAAGATAGCAATTCCAAGTTTCTTGGTGAAATTTGGAAGTTTTAAAGTGCTGAGATGGCAGTTTGGAATGTTATGTCTGTCATATCGGTCAGGATGGAATAACCTGTATATCAAATATGATTTGACTCTGCGAACTTACTATTGTGATTCATCGACTTACTTGCCTGTTAAGGATGGCCAAAGCTGCACCATGGACTATCTAACTAGTGAATTCAGTAACCTCTAACTCGTGTAATTTGTTCAACTTTGCGTTGTGAGCTTCAGCCAGCAATTGCGTCCCCATGGAGCTGGTCCCATGTTCTGATGGATGGCAAAGAACTTGATGACAAACAATACATTTGATGCCAGGGCTCCCAGTCTTCTGAATTCCACAGTGTAAATAGAATCGCCAAGAAGGCGCATGTCTAGAAATATTCCAGGAAATAGGCTGCATCGAGCCTACATTCATTGAAGCCCACCAAGCATCAAAGATGATGTGTAAACTAAGGTCGCTCAAATCAAGAATATAGCCAGGTTTTTCTTTGGAAGAAATCATAACCTCGAGCAAAGAGGTGTTCAAATGTTTTGAATGTGACATGGCGGTAAGAATTGGAAAGTGGTGTAATCCAACTCGAAAGACTGCCCAAAGTAACATTACACTAATGATGACTCCAGGTTTTAAAATATTGAATCTTCAGGTACAAGTAAAAAAATCAGATCTGTACGACATTGCATACATATTTGTAAAGTTGTATACACGCACTGATTGCAAAGACTGGCCGTGTAAAACTGGATTTAGGAACAGCACAAGGCGGTTGATTGCTGTGTAGCGTTCCGAACCTCCACAAAAATTATTGAAGCTCTGTGAGCGCTCAATAGTAGGAGGCAGATGCAATATCGTCACTCGCATTTTTGCCAATAAACGCAGACGATCAGTTCGTTGTGGGTCATCTGCGTTCTGTCGCCGTTAGAGTATTCCAGATGAATCATCTTAAATCGTTGACACTCCATTGACTCTCCGCCGACGTTCATTTTCGGACATCATTATGATCGTGTTCCAAACATGTTTGCCTAGTAACGGGGCCGACAGTTTGATTAGAGATCAATAAAGTCACACAGACCCGTGATTTTCCAAGATGGAATGTCTGAATTGTTGAGGCTCCGTTGACGCTCATTGTTAGGGCATAGTGACCATCTCGTCGAAAGAATGTTTGCCTAGAAATGTGGCGAAAGGTTAAATTACATCTTAATGTCGCCGTACTGCCCTTGCATTTGCCAGGATACAAGGCCTGAACTCGTTGATAGTCCATTGCCGCTCATTTTTAGCACATAGTAGTGATGCCATCGCACCTATTTTCGCCTAGAAAGGCAGTTGATAGTTCGATTATGGTTTAATATAGCCGCATAGCCCTTGCATTTTCGAAAATGCAAGGCCAAAAATCGTTGATGCTTTGTTGACGCTAATTATTAGGACATAGTAGCGATATTGGCACAACAATTTTCGCCTAGAAAGACGGCCGATAGTATGATTATTGCTTAATGTGGCTGATCAGCCATTGGATTTTCCATTATGCATGAGCAAATGTCGTTGACACTTTATTGGCCCTGATTTTTAGGACATAGTAGCGATGTTGTTTTAATAATTTTTACCTAGGAAGGCGTCCTATAGTTCAATTAGGGATTAACGTTGCTGCACAGCCGTGGCATTTTCTATTATGCAAGGCTAATAGTTGTTGACACTCCATTATCGCTCATTTTGAGGACATAGTAGCGATGTTGCCGTAACCATGTTTGCCTGCAAAGGCAGCCGATAGTTCAATTATAAGTCAATTTTACCGGGCAGCCCTTAGGAATTTCCAAGATGCAATGGCAACAATTGTGGACTCTGGGATAAATATCCGTTGACACTCATTTTTATGGTGTGGCAACAAGCGTGTAATTTCCGTTTTTCGCTATAACACCGACCAACACATTCACTGTGGAAGAATGTGAGAATGCAGCCGATTGATTGCCGAATGTATAAGAATAAATATCGTTGACACTGTGTTGACACTCATATTAATCATATTGAAACAGCCTTTGTACACTCAATAATTGTATGCAACCAAACATATACACATTATTGACATCCAATATTGCATTTGTATGTATTATTGTTTGCATCCAGGAGTTTTGTTACCTCTCAATTTCTGATCAACTGCTATCCACACTATCTGAGTGAGGGATATGGTGGCCCTATCACATTCCCATGATTTCAGCCGGCAATTTGCGGCACGTAGATTATTTCACTAGTTTTTGGTAAATTTATCTTGCCTTCCTCAATGGTCCATATCTAGCTCCTTCCCCTCGAGTTCCAAGACGTACCATAAGTAATTTGAAATATCTGAACCACATGCACAAGGTTGGTGCTAAGAGTTATGCAGTTGGATATCTGGATGAATGCGGAATGGCAGTTGTTATTCAGACAGATTCATCGTGAGCACTGACTGCTCTTCCTATGACATGTATGACATTACTGACAAAAATTTTGTTACTATATTTTGTTACTAATATAGCTTTTGCTTTGCCACTGAACAGTTATTTGCAGATAGAAATTGAACGTGTTGGCCATTTTTCTGCCTGATTTGGATTCTAGAACTTTCACATGGTGCGTTCAACCCTTGCACATGCACAGATGAATTATTATGTCTCACAATTTGGTCACCAAAATCAAGAAAAAGCTGACAGGTAACAAAATTGGTAAACAAATTGCTTTACACCACGATATGATGTCGAAAATTGCAGTTTGGCTATCTATTCCTGCGCTGACATAAGATCCATCATTATATCTTCGTCCAAATCCAATATCTATATGGTGATTAGCTGAAGGCTATATGCTGCGGTAAAAGCTCACTGGTTCAAGAGGCTTCGCTTTCAGCAAATGTAACATATAGTGCTCTGCTGCGGGTTCAAGACAGTAAATGCTCATGTTTGACTGCGGCTGCATTGAACCTAGCCTAATATGACTACTTCCTCGTCAAGAAGTCCCTTATGGTATTTGTGATATTCTGGGGAAATTCTTGAGACACTCCATAGACTCTCCAAGTGTTGTCGGTGCAGGTGCTGCAGAGTCATCATTCTTTGCAGTTGAACGACAGCCGGAACCTTCATTTCGGACGTGCCGTACTTCATATCTCTTTCACGGATTTAGTCAGCTACATCCTCCTATCCCAGTTGTGTCAACTTGTCAATCTTCCCCTGGGTCGGGCGATGTCTCACCATGCGCTGCTGTACCGTTTTCGTCATTGTGCCCATCACCCAGCCAGGTTCATCATCTCTGCTCAGCTTGCCCTGCTCGGTGTCTTCGTCATCCTCATCTTCCACATCCTCCCCATTGTCGGAACTTGCAAGATCACTAAGAATGTCTCAGATAGCTACCATGATCTCCTCAAAAGTGTTTTCGGGTTCTCTGTTCGTCAATCCCGCGATTTCAGCATGCTTGGTATTTTCCTGCTCTTGCTGAACCACTGCCTCTGTGTCTTCAACTCAGTTTATTGCCCCAACGGTTTCTCTCTCAACATAATCCTCAATCCATTTCACATTCTCTTCATTGGTTGAGAAGTGCGTTTCGCATGGTGTCTCCGTCGCAAGCTTTTTTTTGGATCTCAAGCTTCGAAATACCCCAAGGGTTTAGACTGTTTCTGCGTCCAAGCCGCTCTTGCCTTTATTCGCGTGATGACATTATTGGGTATACTGCTCTGTTGATCAGCTACATCTGCCCGCTGGAAGCGGCGAAAAGTTCTATTTCAGAGAATTCACCATTGCAGTTTGTGTTGACTTTGTCGTCGGGCGAGATGTTGGATGGTGCAAGATATGGTCAATCTGGAGGCAAGCTGTGTCTTTTATGTCAAGGTTAGTATGCTTACTCATCTAGAACAAAGCAAAACCTTCCATTTGACTGTCAATAAATCAGGAATAGTTAGGCTAACTACACAACATGACTTGATTGTTAGAGTCAGATTCATGTATTATGCATGGAATTCTTTGAGACAAACATCAGCAGACATCCTTTTCCTCGAACAATGTGCTATATATACCTGTCAATCATGGAATTTCGGCTGCCGTACACCACAATTTAGCCCTGTTAAAAAACAAACAACAATGGACCTACTTATTGCTCATCTCCGGGCTGTGTGAAACCCTGGCGACTTGCAGCTATACGGAGCAGGGTTCATCTTGACTATAACTAACAAGTTGGCAGCTAATTATTCCATTCTGACAAGAAGCGAACTATATAATCCTCAGGACTTCCCACTGCTTTTCGTTATCATCTTCCTTTCCTATTCCACAGAAGCAAATCATGGATACACAACTACCTCAGCCAGGTCCAAGCAGATCAAAATCCACACCATTGGATGGCACTTCGTCAAATATGTCACATATTGGTAAACAGCAACAACACAGACACCAGTTAGTCCACCGCGACGCTGCCAACGCAGCCACCACAAAAATGACCCAGGATGCGCATTTCAAAATTGTCAGTAATACTGGAAGCAGTACGAATAAGTAGCAGCATGTATTTGGATGTGAGTATATGTATACCGGGGCCTACGGCTGTCAAATATCCGTATATCATACAATGAATGTACACTGGGAGCTGTGTGACCAATATATCGCTGTCTGTAACAGGAGAACTCAATTGTTGAAGAAGGAATTTGTCGGCACAGTCCGCGAAATCGAACATCATGTTATTCTAAGCTCTGGCATGGGAGTGTAAGAATTTCCTGATGAGCATCCCTGAGAGTGCACGAATCAGGCTTTAATCACAGTAGAAGGTGCCACGGAAGCGTATATGGTTGAGATAATAGCCGCATCTCATTGTTTGCAGTAGCAACGAATATCATGTAGGTATTCAACATGTCTGCTACGACGGCAAGGCAAGGAGGTCGTGTACAGCTGGAACAGTCCGACATGCTCCAGGCCTTGAACATGGGCAATATAGCGAAAGGAGTGTTTTCGAGTGCCGCAATAGAGGAAACACAATATCTGATCAAGAAACCTCGCTCTGAGGTCCAGGAAGAGAAGAAGCGTCTGCTTTCACATCCGAGGTTGACATTTAAGACATTTCTAATATTGGGTGAGTAGTTGTGGATTAATACCTTTATTATAATGGTTTTTTACAGTAGTATGGGGAGAATTTGCAATGGAGTAAATTGGCAACTGGGAAGCAAAATAGGACCTATTTTTGGATGATTCATCAGTAGAAAATATTGTGATCAGAGCAAAACTTGGTGACACTGTTGGCAGGGAAAGTTAGCAAGAGGATGGCGGTGCACAGAATTACAGGGATAACAGAGGTGAACTGGGTGATGGGGGGTATATGTATTTAGGAGAGTCTGAGATAGATAGGTCTACTGAGAAAAATAACATTGCATGATATATAATGCATAGAGAAGCAGTTTCTGGGATTGTAATCCATAGCATATTGGATGGATGGCAGTAAGGGCTGCTCTAAATCTGCACGTTGACTACATCACTATAATATGCATAAAATTCTGTGCGCTAAATAATATATATCATACTGCATTCAATAATACTGCCGCATACACCGTATTTCATTCTCCCAAGTAAGCTCTCATGACATTCATCAGTACACTGCTGATGATGACCTCATGTATCCTTCCATTCACACTCAATAATACATTCTGTGGCTGCTTGACTCAATGCTTCTAGGTAAGCTCTCAAGCTGCTACAAAGTAAACTCCAAGTATGTTCCCAGGTATACCTCCAAGTTAATTCTCAAGTAATCATCTGAGCATTCTCTCAAAGACACTCCTAGTTGCACTCGATGGTACACTTGCAGCCATATATTCTCTTTTGTTGGCTCTCACGATGGTTTTAAGCACACTCCCAATCATGGTCAAAAGTATGTCGCCAACTGCATTGCATGATACAATCCCAGCCTACTTGGCTCTATGCTTCCAAGTTCGTGCTCAAGTGGCAAGACACTTCCAACTTCACCGGACAATATGCTCCCATGTATGCTTCTTGGTATTTGATCCAGAGACATGCACAATTGCATCCACCAGGCACCTGGATGCAGAAAGTGGGTTGTAGGTAGTGGGTGGCATATTGTAGCAGAAATCATAATGTCGGTCAATATCAAAGTCTGAACCTTATCTTTCTAGTGCCCACCACAATGAGATTTAACAATGTCTTATAGTCATGCTATTTACAATCACAATTTCAGATTCTGCAGAAACAGTAGAAAATTTGATCTTGTGTGAATATCAAATCCAAGGCTGATAGTGATGACGGCAATAGTATGATGGCCATAATGATGATGGTATTGATGATAGTGCTGGTGATGGTGATCATAGTACCAGAAACACTTAGACAGGTAGACTCAGTTCTGCAACATTCATGTCAAACTTACCACAAACTCACTGATTTCATTCCGCCAAAACCAGAGTATGGAAAACTCAACTCCTCCTGATGTACGCATCTCTCAGGCACAGCTCTCAAGCATTGTACTGTTCTGCAGACATCTAACAGGCTCTGAAGGAGGCTATGAAGGAGGCTTCCAAACAGGATATCACACAGGCTTCAGAGCAGGCTCCAATCTGGCATTCAAATTGGGGCTCGCTCTCCCATATGCTCTGTACTGCTATATCAGCCATCTAGTAGATACAGTTATACATCCATTTCTGGCCACCAGTCTTATATTGTTCGATAGACACAGGTGCACACCTCTATGAATGGACTGTAGATAACGATAGACTACACACTATATAGAAGTCCACAGAAAGCTCGCTATGAGCTGTATATGTACACATGTACCCATAGTGTAGGCTATACTTGATTTTCTCTTTCGTGAATATATTATTTTACCATACAATGAAATACTCACTCTATTCTTTCCAGCTGTTGGTGACATGTAATCATATTGAGCTGTTGTTGATCCATGCAATACATGTGATTCCTCAAGCCTGGGTGTTAAATCAAATCCCGTCACCCTCTTCTTATGCTTGTGGAGCTAGAACTGCTATCACCGGATTCCCCTTACAATGGTTCAAGATGTATTATGGAATGTTGCAGATATGCCATCTGCCTTCTAGATCCACTGATTCACCACTGCAAATCATAGGGTATATCAGTGGCAGTTGGGTAAGTCCAATAGTATTAACCCTTTTGCTACTGTGTTCTTGATTCCTTTCTACATTCATCCTCTCCACCATAATGTCCCTCAACAGAAATATTCAACAGAGTGGCTGGATAGTCTCTTTAGTAGAATATTCCCCTGGATGCAGAGAGTCATTGATGTGAAGGGTGGCATGGCACCATATGTGTAGTATTGGGTAGAGAGACCAGGTGGAGCATTCCACTTTTTTCTTTCACACAAATCAAGTCATAGATGTCACCAGATAATCTTTGCATGTTCTAGTACAGCAAAATGGCTGCTAGGACTTGATTTCATATCTGGAAGTGTGACCAACTTTTGGTACCCTCCAAGTACTTGAAAGCCAGCGGTAAGGTATACCTGGGAGTTGAGCCGGAGACGATCTATGTGGGTACATCCAAAGGGTGACGAAACCGCCACCGTAACTTGTAGCTACTACTTACCATTCAACAATTTTCAAAAGTCCTGTGTTTACTTTGTATTTTCATCTATATATCTATGTATCTATGTATCAATGTATCTATACAGCAACCCTTCTACACACGGTATATCTGGACTGGCTGCAAACAGTGCTTGAGAGTAATTTGAGGCGCACCTGAAGATAACGATCAAGTGAACAACGAGATTCACTTGGAGGCCGTGAGTCAGGGAGTTTGGCGATGCACTTGTAGGCCGTGATTGATTGAGTTTGGTGATGGACTTTTGAGACCATGATCGTGTGAACATCGAGGCTGTGATTGACCGAGTTTGGAGATACACATTGATGCTGTGATTGAAGGTGTTTGGAGTTCCACTTTGAGGCTGTCATCGAGGGAGATTGGACAAGTACTTGAAGGAAGTCGATTGACGGTGTGCCACGTGCCGAGACTCTGTTCATCAGTTAGTTAATTCACAACCGTGGGAATGTGATAAGATGACTTCACATTTTAGCTGTTATGGAGAGCTGGTAGAGGGTGGTTCATCATGTGGGGAGGCACGCCGGAAGCTGACGCAACATTCTTTGGTCAACTCGTGATTATGGAAGTAAAGGGAAGACAAACAATCAGGTGTGGATACTGTAATCGTTGTATGCTGTACTCGGTGTTTGCTTGTACTCAGTGTATCGTGTACTCGGTGTCAACTCATGATCATGGCATGGAGAGATAGGAAGGGATGACTTAACTTTGTGTTCTGCGATGATGATAGAGCTGTGGACCAGAAAGAGAGAGAGGGGGATGAAGAGGAGAATAATACGGAGGATAAGAGCGGATATGAGAATAAAGGGGTACAACGTTCCTGATTGGGTTGGGAAGACCTCGTATCGGTGTTATTACATGCCGGATTGGGACTCGTACCTCCCGTATCAGGGATGGTCAATTCATTTGCACACGAATTTCTCTGAAGTCCTAGTTACTCATAATTATTTGATCCATCTAGTCTCATCTCTCTTGTTCTCGTCCTCAACTTTACCATCACCTAATAACACAAAGTTAAGTCACCCTTCTCTAACTCTCCATGCCCCCATCAACAGTTTACACCTGGAACAGTATACACCGAGTACAGCATATACCAATTACAGTATGCACCGAGTACAGCATACACCGAATACAGCACACTACGAGTACTGCATACACCACATACTGCATCATCCGAACATCGACTGTCTGGGGCTCCCACCAAGTCTCTCGGCGGACCATGTTGTACTGTATTTCCTACATTCCCTCAATTACAAGTCAGCCAATGAATAGAGTCTCAGCACCCATCGCGCTTCCCTTCCGAACTACTGCCACCACATTGATCACATCCAAGTACTACTCCAATCTCGGTCGATGATGGCCTCCAAGTGCATTTCCCAACTCGCTCATTCATAGTCTCCAAGTCTATCTCCAAACTCACTCGATTACGGCCTCAAAGTTCGCACGACCACGGCCAATCTAATGCATCTCCAAGTTGCATGAACACAGCCTCAGTGTCCATCTCCGAAGTCGCTCGATCATAGCCTCCAAGTGTATCTCCAAACTGACACCATCACTGCCTCCAAGTGCATCTCGCAACATGCTCTATCACAGCCTTCAACTGTATCGCTAAACTTGTACGATTACAGCCTCCAAGTGATTCGCCAAACTTGCTTGATCATGCCCTCGCAGTGCATCTCTAAGTTCAATCGATCATGGTGAGGTGTAATGCTGGAGTTATAAGGCAGACAGCTCATCATCAAGACGTCGCTGCACCTCACTTGGAATTCTAAGGGATTTCGTGAACAAGAGCGGTTCTGGCTCAAGGAGCATGCGAAGAGAGTGAGAAGACAAGATGCTATACACGGCCATGATGAACCAAAGAACTTGGGTGGATCTGTGACCGCTTGACAAAATTGTGTGAGGAACCACTCAAATTACGTGGATCAATGAAAGTTCGGCAAGAGTGCATCATACCAAGACCTTAGAATTATTGAGGGTGTATTGCGTATAATGAGTTGATGTCTATCAATCCCTGGGTCTCCCAGATATATACTCCCTGTCGGTGAGTCTATCTCCGTTATCACTGTATCTCCATATGTATGTATATAGAGAAACTTAGATAATACATGCCATATTATGATAGATGACATACCTTGTGGTTTTGGAACCCTAAGAACAGCTGGTGTGAGAATGTGGCATCAAGTTTCACGCAGAGCTTGTGCGAATGTCTCAGCTGCTCTTGAAGTCTTCCGCAGACCTGTGCTGAGGTCTCTGCTGCTCTCCACATCTCCCACAGACCTGCACAGAGGTCTCAGAAGCTCCAAAAATCGCCTATTCAAATACTCTAATCTCGTAGCATCCCGAATGCACCTCCATAACTGCAGGTGCTTTCACGAGCACCTGAGGATGCTCTTGAAGAGTCTGTGGGCACTATGCAAAGCTTAAGCCGGGGTTGGAAGCATGTGGAAGTAGTGAGAAGCACCGGTGAGGGCGAACGGAGAGTCTGGAAGATTTGCATATGGCTTCCAGACTGATTAACATTGTGCTGATGTAGCTTTAACATCTCCTATGTGGATCCTGACATTGCTGGGAAGAGGGTGGGTAAAAACAATACTCCACTATTCTCATGGAATGGGTCTGTGGATGCTGAATTGATACTTCTGATAGTTATATCAACTATCAATACAACCATTGTGTCAATTGTGAATGCAGCAATCCCTGGTCTGCCAGACCCCAGTAACAATATCCTACAGCTTTGGGGCAGCCACGAGGAGCCAAATGGAAATGGTGGTCTGCAGGCGCAGAATCTTACCCCAATATTGGATTATAATACTGTTGTGGGATGGGTAAAGGTGGCGATGAAATTAATCAACCCAACCCTGTGATGTGTTGTTTATCGTAGTGCACATGGTGACCCCATAGCCGGTGCCCAGACGTCTATGCATAGTTGCTGCAACTACCTCCCTCCAGATAACATCCTGCAACATCTAATGGAGTATATAATTCCTGATACCGGGGAGGAATCAGATGATAAAGCTGGGACCTGACTCCCATGTCCAAGATTCTTTCCGACCATGAATACAGGTTTCCAGAAGTTCGAATGCAAGCATCACTGGAGGGTTATCAGACTGCAGCTATACCTTTAAGTTATCCGAAACTGTTGTCTTGGTCTGTTTGCTGATTACATGCAACACGTTGTTGATGAGGATGTGGCTTGGCTATGCAAGCACCCTCACATTGTGGATCCGCACACTACAGGCTCTTTGGCCTATAGAAAGCATACATGCAGCCACCCAGCTGCAAATTAGTTGTTGGGAGGATGGAGTGTACTAGCTGGATGGTTAGTCAAGGATTTGCGTTGTGGGGTAGTATTTTTCTGGCACTTTGGAGATTGGAAAGATGGGTGATAATTTGAAGTTTTTTGGTGAGGTTATGGGTCTGTTTTTGATGTTTTGTTTATTTTATTATTACATCAGTCATATGCATGAATGAAGTGCAGTGTTGTGAGATCACGATGTTGGGATGAATTGTGGAGACGTTTTGTTTCGGAAAGGCATAGTGGCAGCGATAGAGCTCTGAGAATGGCTATCATGTATTTGGTAGTTCGGTATCATTACCCAACAGAATTTATCCTGCATGATTAGTGAATTGTCAATGCTTCTTTGCTGGTTGCTTTAATGATTTTCATCAAAGGAAGCCAATCAACAACCTTACGGCATGAGTGTCACCTGCTATTTTTGGTTCTGAGTTTCCGTCTGTCCAAGGAGTTGGACCTCTGGGTGGCGGGACAGCTCATGATCCTAGCATTTTCAACAGGATGAAAATACCCCTTCCAACGATGGTTGTAATCATATGACCTCTTTCTCTCCTTTACCTAATGATTTAATCAATTTACTACTCCTTCATTCTCATGGCATTTAGTCACACCTTGCATTCTTTCGTACTCATCGCTCGCCACCTTTTGAAATCATGACAAGAAGGCACTCCACTTCTCCTCGTCCTCCTCTTCTAGCCAGCACCAGCAGAAATGGAAGATATATCCATAACGAAGATCTCGTTAACGATCTCAGTACGATACCGAACAATTACCATCATCATTGAGATGACAATTCAGAATCCCGTTATGAGCCTCTTCAGCGACCATCCTGAAAAGCACTGGGCAAATAGACATCAAATTTTTAATCCATGTCAACACTTGGAAAACCAGTTGCGACAACACAATTATCTTCTACATCAGTGCAGCCCCTTCATTTTGTGTGTTGGGAGATCAATATTCAGTCGGAGTAGGAGGATGAATGCATGCCTGCACTGCTGGCATCCAGGATGCTATTCAATTCAACATTAATATAATTCTAGCCGCCTGCTAATGTAGATATTTACTACTGGAAGGATTCAGATGAAGCTGGTGACCAATTGGTTGAATTGTAAGCTGGATATCTGTGGCAATATGAGCTCTGTATTTACGACGTGACTGGTGTCATCGTCGGCGCAGAATACAATGTCCAGACAACTCCTTCTGTTGTTCGGAAGATGGTCATGGCATGGGTGAAGCCTAGACCTATCAATTATGCAAAGTTTATGAATCCCTTTGCCACCAATGTGGTGAAGACTGCCTAGATTGATGGTTGGTTGTACGAGGACCTTGCTATGATTAATCCTGTCCAGAGACACTCATACCCTCCATGTGCCTACATTTCAGTGGTAAATGAATCCTTTCAACGATTGTATTCATCTCTGACATTGTGCATCATGCTCTTGCAAACATCAATTGCTCCTGTGCAGCAATGATTTGCTGCTACAAGACCTCCATCTACTGAATTTAAGGATTTGGAACACAGTCGCCTACAGATATCTGGAAAATGGTAGCCTGGCTAGTGGGCATGACAGATTTAAATGCCCCACAAATGTTCATAAGGTCAGTTTAATGTTCCATTCTTTTTTAGTCCTTGATTGACAATCAATATATGAATGTAAGTTTCGACTTGCAGCAACTCAAATTGTGGATCTTATTCACTGGATATCCATCTGTAGCACATGACGGAAGGGTATGAAAGATCAATTATTGATTGATGCAATCAATCCAACATGCATTGACCTCACTGCGACAGCCAGCAACCATTATCTGTCTGTCAGGAATACAGGCGAGTTTAGAGTTCTGGGTAAGTTTGGTCCAGGAGATGGAGTACAATGTCAGTGCGATTCAAGAAATATTAATCACTTGGTTAATAATGCATGCACAGATGTATTTCGTCTTTTCAACGCATATTTTGGTTCTTTCTTTCCACAGGCCCAGGGGAAAAAGATACACAATATCTGCAACATAATTCGGCGAAGAATCCACCTAAAGGGAATGAACTTAGCGATGGCACAACGTCACAATGATACAATCAGCTTTGATGAGGACTTCCTTGATTATGTCCAGCTGGGGCTGATGGAGAAGTCCAATAATTCTTTTAATCGTCTCAGAAGCTTCTTTGCTGCGACTGAAGCTAACATGGAATTCTCAGCTGTGCTGCCTATGGGCGGGTCTGCCATCGCCAGCAGTAGCCAGCCGTTGTGCTGCAGCGACCGCAACAGCATCAGCAATGACATCAACAATATTAACAACATTTCCAGAGTTGAAAATGTGAGATTAGTCGATGGAAGTAAAATTGTAGAGGGTGCGATGTTCCATCGAGGTGAGGAAAGGTGTCAGTGACTGGATTGAAGATTGTGCTTCTGTGCTAGTTTATTCTCTGTTTCGTCACAATATCATAATAGTAGGAAATATAATATAACTGATGTCTCACTGAAGGCTGATCTCAAAAGCATGACATCGTAATTGTGATGATACACAACCCCCCAGCGACAGTTGAACTTCAAAGTACTAAATAAGCTTTTGCTAACAAATCAAATACCGTAAACCAGTTCTGCTTGGTAACTATCATTGGTCAAATTAAACCAACAGGGTCTTTGAAAACAAGAACTTAACACTTCATTACATGTATGGAGCGAGTACTATCATCATCGCCAGGACAAATTGAATTGGGTGACATAAATGTATACCAAGAGATGATTTGTGACATTGCAACCAGAAGTGTGAATTAGGCCTCAAGTGCTCATTGTCAGATTCGCAAAAGTTGGTTCACTGGTCATGACGCGTGAATACAACATCGCGACAACTCAAAGAACACTCAGGAACAGCAAAGTAATGCTACATTTGAGAGAAACCTCGATTTCATTTCTTTCAGTTTGTGTGTACATTTTAATAAAGAAATGTACAATGGAAATTTAGTTTTTGCTGATGTGTATGATCGTGTAGACAGAGGGAGGTAGGTAGTTTCAGGATTGGAGGTCAGAGGTTTGAGGAGGGAATCACGCTTGCAATGGCAGAATGAATGCTATGGGAACGGCCGTCTTCAGCAGTGCGATGTTGAAGTATGGGAAGAGCAAGGATGTTGGGGGAAACAGGCGCGATGGCTACAGATGGTCTCTGTATATACTCCTTATCAGCTGCAACTGTGGGCATATAGATAGTAAACTGTAGCTAGTAGAATTCCCTATGAACATCCCAACTTCCGTTGGTATAACAATTCTATATCGCATGTTGAAAAATGGCACCTGCCCGAACTGACATATCTGATGGATAAGTTGGCAAGAAAGGCCGATTCATTGGTTTCTACACTTTCTGTTGATGAGAGAAAGCCTTTGGTGATCTTTGAGAGTCGCGACAGTTGATAGTCATTAACATGTTTTGGACATAGAGACAGGTAAGAAACCATCTGATGTCAGTCTGCTGCACACATTCACCCACCCCCTGATTTGCTGCTGGTAGCTGAAGCTAACCAAGACAAGGTGTCAGCATTCTGCACCCACTAGACCCTTCTCATCAACTGGGCTTGGGGTGTATCATCAAATTGTATTCTGGCAAATATTATAATGATTGTTAAACTTGATGTGAATAATGGAAGAAACGATTGACAAGATGTCTCTTCTTGTTTAATGCATTCATATAGTCAACACCCAATGTCTAACATTCTTACACATCTGGAGCGTTCTTTCCATATGCACTCCATTAAATGCATTGTGATTGACCGTTTCCTTGGGCTTGCTTTCTGCAAGAAAAGGCGATTTGGTTTGTGAATTTCTCCAACCGAGTGCAAAAACCCTCAAGTGATTTGGTAGACCTCGAGCTATGCCACCAGGATGCGGACCACGGATTTTCGCCATTCACGCACTCCAATGCCCATATACTGACTGCATGAGAATATATGTCCAGCGGGGAAACGTTAAATACCATCTGTCAATCTGCCTTCAGATCCAGCTGCCGAAACCAAGCAGGCATCAATAAAGCCACATGCCACATGAACGACCACATTCGCCGTACCGCAATGGTAATCCAGAATCCCCCAAATCTGATAGCTCTATCCCGGCTCGTGGACTGTCTGAAATCCCAGAGCCAACCGACTCGGAAGACTATGCCCTCTACATATACTCTCCACAATCCCATTCTCTGGCGCAAGAATCTGACACAGAGTAGGCAGACCCAGAGGAAACAAAAATGGACGAAGAAAATACAGATCTCCAGGGATATCGCACGGCTGGGAACATATTCGGTGACGATGCAGCTTACACCGAGTTCTGTGATCTGATCTATATTCTGTGGCAATTATTTTATTGCTCTGGAGACTTCAAACAGGCCATGATATTGATGGAAGCCCAATATCGCAAGTAACAATGTAATCGCTACTCCAAAGAAAACCAAATCAAGATTCCCTAGCACATTTCATACATCTCCGGATGAACTTCCTGTGGAGGCAACATTTGTTCCACTGCTCTGTCAATCGGGTGAGCCACTGCTCGTTGACTTCTGCCATCACAACAATACTTGGCTATTTTACCTGACAATTGGAAAAATCCGTGCTACTATTCGGAACCAATATAGCTACCACATGCAACCTGTGGATGCCCTCCTCCTGGTGCTGCCCCAAATACAACATAATGTTGTTTTGATGACCAAGCCTGGAGGGATATACTCCAGCGGGTGGTTGGAGATCTCACCAAGACAGTGCTGGTGCCAGTCACATGTTTTTCTGAGGGAGGAGATATCAATTCTTGTGCTCTGTGGCTAGGTTGTGACGGCACAATGCAGTGTTGCTGGCCAATTCTTGCGTCATGGCTGGCAGATTACATGGAGCATGCCAACTATATGGGCGTCAAGTACAATGCTTACCGAAAGTGTAAAACTCTGATGGAAGAACTAGGGTAGCTCATTCCTCAGACAGAGTTGAAATTTTGCTCGCAGAAGTCAGCAGTCTTCCAACAGAACTATTGGGAGAAGTAGAATACCATAACAGCTTGTGACCATCAGGCAATAAAGATCCGAGAGGAATGGTTCACGTCAATTAGTGCGAGGCTAGTGCCATGTATCCTTTGTCATATTTCGCAGGTTAAAGAGTAATACCTCCACTGGTCTGATATATTCCATTCCAAATATGTCCGAATGTTCGATCACCATATTCTCAGAATCAACAGCTTGCCACAATGCCACTGGATAGCTGTGGAATTTGCTGGGATCTGGGTTGGCATTCCTCCATGCCTTAATTTCTATATCTGTGGCAAAGCCTACCAGCAAAGTTGGCAGTGGAGTGGTAAAGAGATGAGAAATTTCAGTCGGATTATGGACTCGGCATTGGCAGCAACAATGCACGACCCACTGCGCCATCACCAAGTGGTCTTCCAGTGAGCATTGACCTGTGTTCGGCAACTGGTCTGCTGGAATCTTGTGGTATCATATCAAACCCACACAACCAAAATTCTCAAACATTTCACAGACTATTTATACTGATTCCGTTTAGCTGAGGATATTTTTACCACCTACCAGATGTCAAAGGCCACAGACAGCATCGCCCATGAATGGATGAAGGACCTAAAGAGGCCATTCATAGCAGAACATACTGTCTATGGTGAAGAATGAGCCGAATATGGAGAGGTCGTTTCCGGTGCCCAAATGGAATACGGAAAGGCAGAGGATGCCAATCACCAACAGGAAGTCTACAAGTCAATGGTATGCTAACGTACCAGCTTTAACTTTGTGAAGGTTCACCTGATGGTGCATTATGCGGACTCAGTTCTCCACTTTGGACAATTAGTCACAGTCAGTATTGCAATGTAGAAAATAAACCATCGAGAGATGTGTATAGCCACGTACTGTGAGGCAAATCACAACATCCATTACGAAGAGGAGACACATAATGACTACTTGCTCATTCATCATACCTGGATGCGGTGCCATTAATTCTGGCAGCTGGCTCAGGTTGGCAACTGGACTCCCAAAATACAGGAGGCACTCCAGGTATATCTGTCATGGCTCAGGTTAGAACTGATAAGCAACCAATTTGAAAGAATGAGTGTTACTAAAAGACAGAGATGTTGGGAGAGGTTGAGATGGGATGGAGACGTGGCGTTGTTGTAGCAGTATGATGTAGTATGATAAGTAAGTTGTCTGAGTGATTGTGACGTCCAACAATGTGGTGTGGTTCTGTTGATATCAGTTGTGTTTGTAGTGTCTAAGATCATAAGGGAATAATCAGATGGTACATCGGAGCATGAGGAATGATTCCAGTGTTGCAGACTAACTGTATTGAAAGAAAAGTTGTTCGATGTTGGAGGATTTCGTTGCCTTCTCTTTGAACCCTTTTTCTTGTATAGTAAAGCAAGTTAAGACTTCCAAACAGCTACGACTCTTGTCTTGTTCAGAATGCTCGAAATCAATCATGAGCGCTGTTTGTCGTATTCACCGAAATCATATTATACCTACCAATATCACCTACGTCCAACCCCCCCAATTACACTAGAATGAGTCCTTACATAACGTACCTGATATTGAATGTGTCTACATGCATCGACAGTGTGTAACTATGGTTCTGGAAATTTCTCTGTTTCTTGTTGGGTTTGCCTAGGACCAAACTGTCAATGGATTCACGTTTGTGACACATGCGTCAACGAATTCCCAGAATTTCTGGCATTTCATATCTGTCAGTACCCACACAGATCACCATATTCGAATGTAAAAGTGCAATAGTAACTGTACTTTCTGAACAAATTGCATTGATGTGGCAGAGACCCTTCGCTGTGTTTTCAAACAACAACCATCAAACGCCTTCGACAGCATTGGAGCCATACTCCCCGCTGCTTTCGAACAAAAACCTTTGGAAGTCTACTTTTAAGGTCAATTGCACGTTCCGGAACTGGCAAGATGCAGCCCTAGAGAGTAGCTGAGTTGAAATGAAGAACCCAGTGTTGGGGCAACAATATAACGTATTTTACCGGGTGACCGCCCATGACCGGGAAACCGACCACCCGCGGGTGGTATTTATTGACCCAAATGACCTGTCTTAACCACTCTCCCTGACCTAGTCACTACTGGGGGTTGACTAC
>Ga0307514_10000739_pt1 | contig 55516 bp, 62 predicted proteins | sample 16_EM_MG_FD_203088 | JGI IMG/M metagenome (GOLD analysis project Ga0307514, IMG submission 203088) | Populus trichocarpa ectomycorrhiza microbial communities from riparian zone in the Pacific Northwest, United States - 16_EM | ecosystem: Host-associated > Plants > Roots > Unclassified | place... | reverse complement strand
AGCCCCCCCCCCCCCCGCAGGATCTTGTGCGCGGAGATAATCACACGGTAGCCGCGACGAGGCATGACGAAAGGGCCAATTTTTGATGATGAAATGGCGCTGCCTAGGGGCGTTCCAGATGGGATTCATGCACACCACCATATGTACTCTCCCAAAACACTGAAAGACAGTAACCTAGTTATCCCACGCGTATGTTACATACGGTCTGTTTTCAGCGTAAACAATGGCCCTATCATTAGCACTAGACCACCTAAATCTCACACATCAAATGCTACTCTACCTCATTACACATATAGGAAGCAGACATTCGTATGGATCCAAGCTTCCATCATATGCACCCAGAGCCATCAATTCTCTCCAAAGCACCTTGCATTTCCTTGACCCAACTGTCCCTTCTTTTACCTCCTCCCACCACAGCATTCATACCCTTTTCCAAATTCACTGCCGCACACAAAATCGCCACCACGACATCCACCATCTCAATCTGAATACCTTCAACAATCCACATCTGCCCAGTGACCATATCAACGCTGATCAACGGCTCCTCGTGAATCGCACCATAAATATTTGCAACATAGCTACGAACCGTCTTTTCTGGCTCGGTATTCGATGATACCCTCTTCCGTCCCATCGTCGGGTGATATGCTGGCTTCCTAAGTTTCTCGCCGATAAACCGCTCTGCCTTGTGGCTAAAGTTCTTGTCGAATCGAGAGCAATTTTCGCGACCCCATGTGGAATCCGCGGTAACTTCTTGAAGAACCAATCTCCAACTGCTGTCCTCGATGATAAACCAGTAGAAGCCTTGCTTCCCGCTCTTGTGCGGCGAGGTGAAGAATACGTCAATTCCAGAAGCCCCGGAGATCTCCTCGTAGGTGGTGTACACGATTTCACCAGCAGTCGTCCTCGTGGTGGGCGATCTGGGAGTGGTTGAAAACAACGATACCAATGGACTGTTTTGTTTCTGGGGACCGCCAATGGCGGTGACATGAGGTTCCAGATAAATCCGACAAGCTGGGACATCTTTGAATGTGGTGGGCACCTTTTCTGGGAGGCGCGGCGGTGAGTCCAAGTCTAGCGCTGTACAGTGGAAGAACACTCCCAATCCTCCCTTCTTCTCTTGCTTTGCCTCCAGTTTACTTGCCTCCAAAGCGGATTCAAGCCGGACTTCAACAAACTCCTCTTTCCAGCGGAGAGACAACCGAGCCATTGTTATCTCTCCCGGTGGTATTGCGATCGGTGAGGAGACATCAATACGGAGAGGAATTTCAAGTCCAATTTTTAGATCGCGGTTGCGCTCAACCGTAACGCCGCGGCGCTCGGTGATACATTGAAGCCCAAGGAGCTCCAGGCCCGGAAGAGGTTTAGTTGGTTTCTTAGGAGAGGGGAAAATGGATGCAAGCTTGTCCGCCTTTGTTAAGGGAGTTGAAGGCGCCGAAGACGGAGACTTGATCATTGCGATGGACGATTTGTGTGCTCTGTCAGCTGGGTGAGGAATAGGATTGAAGATATACAGAGGCGTAAGAGGGGATGGACCAATGCCATAAGAGGTTGCTGGGTCGGTGGTGCTGATAACCGTTAATGGCGGGGAGAGAAGAGTTGTGCGTTTACCTACCCGTAAACATTCAGAATTATCAGGTCATCATCACCACGCTCGGACAGATGCCTTCCATGGGAATAATCGGCTCGCTTTGGCGACTTGGATGTGAACTCCGCAAGCTTGTGTGCGGCGACAGGCCAGCGGGTTTTGAGATGTGATAGGTGAGGGTGGAGGTCTTCAAGAGGGGAAGTGAGGGGTTTGTGTATGCGATTTTCAGGACTGAAAGCAGCTGCCATGATAGTGACGATAGATTGCTACAGTCAGACAGGAGCGAAGTTGAAATTGGCGTCAAATTGTTTGGCAGTTGCGCAGCACGGGAATTTAAATGTTGATACTGGCTGGTTTTAAACCAGGAGTTGCCTAACGCACACGTCCAGAATGAAAAGCAATAACAAGTAGCCTAACTTTCAGTCACTCTGGGGTAAAATTCGCCAAGTTGCCAGCGTTAACATTGGCTCGAGTGACATTTGATGATGCTAAACCAAAGGCTCAAAACGCCAAATTCCATGCCAGCATCTCTCTTCCCTATATTTCCCGCCCGCATTATTTAGCTCCTATTCCATGACACCTGTCCTACCGTTTGCAATTCCGTCAATGCGATCTGCAGATCTATATCTGCTGCCCCATCAATCACCAAACCGTCTTCCCTGCAGTGTCATCGACAGCGTCAACGATATCTGCTGATTCAATAGCACCGACAAAAGTTATATTTTTCGCCTCATGGCTACCCTCATTTTCCGCTTCCGTCGGGCTGGCCTCGTCAATTTCTCCCTCCAACCCGACCCGGGCTATCGCCAATACCTCCGTACCTGGAAACCTAAACGCCGACAAATCAGTCTCCCCTCTCTCCTCCTCCTCCATATACTCTCTCTCCATCTCATCTGAATAAACACTATCATCGCTTCTATCACTCTCCGCTCCGTCATCTTCATTTTCCCACAACATCCAACAAAGCAGCTCCCATCTGAGACTAGAACTCCTTCTTCCAAGCACCCTGCCCCCGGTAATTCTCCCATCTCTCCTCTCAGCAGCTGAAGACTCCTCCTGCGCTTCCCGGGCAAGAAACGAGGCCGAATACCCCAATTTCCATCTTGCAGCAATGGAGATCAACGAACGGAGATTTCCGTGTACGAGAGGGGAGGTGATGATATCGCGACAGGAGATGCAAAGGGTTAGAGGGCACCTAGTGCAGCGGTAAAGCTGCTGAGCAATCGAGTCGCAAGATGTACATGGCCCTGGGGCAGAGCTGTGGCTAGCGAAGGATGTGTGGGGGAATGTATGAAGGAACGAGCGGTAAGGGTGTAACAGCGGTGAGATACGACTGACGGATGGCGTATTTGAGCATATCATCTGGGTCAGTGAACTGTGGTGACGGTGGCATATTGTGTGAGGTTGATTCAGAGGACGATGGATAAGCCAGGGATTTACAAGGTTAATCCGGATGATGATAAGGCGGGAAATATTAACCCTGGGTATTGATCTAAAAGTAGGACCATAATTCGAGTAATACGGTAAATGTTAAACTTTGATACTGGGGCTCAAACCCGGGCTTCTCGGTAGATAAGGTTACTATTGATTTTCAAACTCAATCTGAAGATTTGCGAGTCAAGAGATATATATAATAAGGACTAAACGATGACATAATATGGCCTCGATTCCTTGTGGAAGACCAGTAACAAAGTCACAAGAAACGGCGCTGGAGTGGAGGTGCGTCATGTACCGTCACTCGCAACTTACTTATGTGCCAATGTTGAAATGTACTGATTGCTAGAAGCTTTTTTCTTAAGTACAGGTACATTCGTGCTCTTATATATACGGTATTCGGAGTATGTCTTGTACGCATGCATGCGCACTCAGCTGGCATCTCCAGCTGAGTCTGGAATGACCATCATCTTAGAGAGATTATGCATCAGCCCAGCTGAAGCCATACGTCAGGGAGATAAACCATATATGCAACAGCCAATGTTGCGAATGTAATGCGGAAGAAGTCAATTGAACTATCTAAGGGAGAACCTCTGTCTTTATATACAAGAGAGCCTAGGGCTCTGTGGAAGTCTATGGAAGCCCATGATTGGAAATACCAGTGGCGAGTGAAAACTCGTGTATGAGTACGACAGCTTGTGAGTCAACTCGGCGACCTCAGTGTATCGGCGACTTCCTTCTAGGCCATATAGTAACAGCAAAATGTTGCATATCCTGTGGTGGCAAAAGGTGGCAAAAGGCCGCGCAAACTATCACCACTCCCTTGTACTATATATTTCGAGTTTTTCTCCTTCTCTCCTTCTCTCCTTCTCTCCTTCTCTCCTTCTCTCCTTCTCTCCTTCTCTCCTCACTATATCATAGAATCTACGCACACGATTCCCCCCTTCATAGTAACACAAAAGTTGAGATATGTATGTACTTAACCGGACTTCAAAGTGATCGTTTAGCTTACCTACCGGCTCACAATGATTACCCTGCTAGCATACTAACACTCACTGACGAATTTAATAGATCCTCGGACGAGGTTCAAGTCTGTACATACGGGGAATCCTTATCCCCTATATGCTCGATTCCCTTTGAATTGTTGCAAATTTAGCCTTGAAGATTGATTGGTCAGTTCAACGTCAGGCTGAGCAGTTAGTGTTTCCGATTAGTTGATAGAACTGATCGGCATTCAGGATAGGAAATGCAACAAATTTAAGGAAACCCAGAGTGCGGGGATAATCCGCTTAATACTTGTCGGTGATCATTTCCCTCTCCCGAGGCTAGCTAGAATCATAGCATATAGCAGGGGGGTAAGTACTCGCATCTGGGAGTAAGGATCGGACGTCCCTGTTCTGGTATTAAATTTTGCTGAGATAAGGGGTGAAAGTCAGTGCACTCTCCAGCTTTACCATTTTTACCATTATTCAGATCGCACTTCACCTAAAACTGCATATGGGCTTACCGTTTCTGTGTAGTTGTTTGCCAGAACAGGAGCGTCCGATCCTTTACCCCCAGACGTGAGTACTTGAGCAGTATTAAATCCTCACTCAAGTTTTGAACCGCTATGACCCATAGCCATGTCATTCTAGCAGCTTACATGCTCAGAACGACAGTATTCTACTCGTCAGATCAGAAAGTAATCGGTTGGGTGTTTAACCCTAACCCACAGTGGGCGCTTAGATTTCATGTGGTTTCCGTGCCCATCGGTCGCCATTCTCCGCTCAGCTACCCCTATTTTCACCAGCTACCAGCACCGCTACCAGCACCGCTACAGAGAGGAAACCGATGGCTTCGCATGCTGCTTTACCTGCTACAGCAAATAAGCAGCGAAGAGGTAGGTGTGACTGTTGTTGGTAAAGAATTAAGGCTAATTTACTGCCAGGCCCTCAGATTACACCCCACCACTGTGCTGTCATTGTCGCCCTGCACCATGCAATCCCTGGATTCGAGCCACTTTCTTTCAAGAAGATTGGGCAGGTGGTAGGGGTGGCTACTTCAACATGTGGGGATATCTACAGGCATGCTCTGAAGAATGCTACAGCTAAGTGGCTGCAGACTCAATCCAGTGAGGGAATTGAAGAAGGGACTGGTAGTAGTGGTGGAGAAGGAGTACATGAGCATAATGATATCTTCTTGAGAAGTATTGATGCTGAGCTGGATGATTTGTATCAATCAGTCAGAATGCCAGCAGGGTGTGAGCATTTGCAGGTTGGACTTGGAGATCAGAACACTGCCGAGCAATTTTTAGCTTCTATTGATAAAGAACTGAGTGCGCTCCAAGAATTGCCATCTTGAGAACAACTGGGAGAGCAACTTGGACTTGAGCCCTGTGAATCAGATGAAGTTCCACTGTGCAAATTGATTTCTGCTGAGTGCCTTGACGCCGATGCAAGAAGTGGGCGGCCTCAGGTTCTGTCTAAAGCTGAGAAAGATCGGTTAATTACCACTGTTCGACAGAGTTGGGCAACACGACATATGTCTTTGGTTGAATTGCAGTTGGAGACAGGCTTGGGACATGTTAGCAAAGCAACAATTCTGCAGGTACTTAATAGTCAGGGCATTAAGGCCTATATTGAAGAGTGCAAGTTCATACTGGACGAGGATAATAAGAAAAAGCGGATGGTAAGTGTAAAGTTGCATTGTATAAAAAATATTCCAATGACCACAGCTAATTTAAATAAACACTTAGGTGTGGTGTTCCAGTCGGCAGCATTGGACAATCGATGAGGAGTGGAAGAACTATGCCTTTACAGACGAAGTGTCTATTGAAGTAGGTGGTACATTTGGTCAATCATTACTCTGGAGAGACCAAACCGAACGCTGGGTGCCTGATTGTGTGGGTGCTAAGAAGAAACAAGGGCCAACAGTCATGTGCTGGGGAATGATAGGATATGGCTGGAAAGGTCCATTCCATGTTTGGGATCCAGAGACACCAGAGGAGCGAGCTTCAGCTGAGATTGAAATTGAAAAGTACAATACCAAAATTATGGCAAAGTGTGAACGCCTCAATTCCGAGTGGAGAGCATCAACCGAATGGCCTCTATTACGTACACAGGAGCTTAAAGATGCAAGAATTCAGCGAAAGGCAGAAAGAAATGGAGCACCACACAGAAAGGTCATGCAGAGCTGGCGTGGAAAAAAGTTTAAAATTGAAAAGCTTACCCGAGGTGATGGTAAAGGAGTAGATGCATGGCGTTATGTCAAGCATGTTGCAAAGCCTTTACTATGGCCAGAATGCTGTCAACAACTTCAGCACAATCCAAACTTCATTCTCATGGAGGATGGTGCATCTTGCCATACAGCAAACTATACATCACATGAAAGAGAGAAGCATGGAATACCAAAAACTGATTGGCCACCCTGTTCTCCAGATTTCAACCCTATTGAACGCATCTGGACAATTCTGAAGTGCAGAATACAACGGCGCCAAGCCTCTGAATGCGTCACTACTGTTGCTGAGATGAAGGTGGTTTTGCAGGAGGAGTGGGAAAAGATCACGGTAGAGGAAATCAATAAGAAGATTGCCCAACTTCCAAAAATCATGCAGCACTGCCTCTCTGTCAATGGAAGCAATAACTACCATGCATAGGGTGTATCCATACTCTTTGCATTCTCTATTGATAGCTATACCACACTCTTACTACTGGATTCTAATTTCTCCATGCATTGTATTTCTGGTTCTTTAAGTTCCTTTGTTAGTAGTCCTTTCATCAATCAACATTTCGTGTGCAACACCACTATCTCTCACTATGTTAATCTCTGGCTCTTCTGCTTTCATTTGACCCTATGCTTGTCTTGTTGTGAATAGAATTGAAGTAGATACAGTGCTTTTTGACATGGTCATACCGGCCGCTACAGCACCGAGCATAAGCGCCGCTAGGGTTAGGGGTAAACACCCAACCGATTACTTTCTGATCTGACGAGTATGCTTCTTCAATGACAACTTACGTCCGTATTCCAACATTTGCTGCATTCTACATGTAGGCCCAACTAACCGACACGCAGAGTACCTTGATCACCCTCGATCATGCTATTGCAGGTTCTAGAAGGCTCTAGGGCGATAAGAGGTTAGTAAGGAGAATAAATTTTACGTATATAAACTCTGGAATTTCCATGAGCTTCCGTGGCCTAGACAAATAATCGATGATCCCAGTTCGCTGAACCCCGGTTTTTTAACCCGGTGTATTATATTCCCTAACTCTCGGTAGATTCTCCGGCCGGCTAGATCTCAGTCTTTTTATCACAGTAGGTTTGTAGGGCTGTAAAGCGGTGCCCATACCTGGACGGTGCCCTCGGGCCTCAGAATTCCAGCAGCCGTCCCGGCCGAATGCCCCTCACATTTTATCCTCCGTTCAACTTACATTAATCCCTGAGGAGAACGAAGGGTCAAGCCGAATGGCGAAATCCACATGAGGTGGACCTCACAGGCAAAAGCCTAAGGCGCGGGTGGGTGGGTTGAGATCGCCCCATTTTTAACTATTCCAGCACACGGTATACGAAGGCCCATAAGGACCTATCCCGCCATAATTCGGAGTGGCGAGCGTTTAGCGAATTAACAATCTCTCAAGCCATAAGTTAACAATTTTTCAAGCCAGAGTTAACTACATCACAAGCCATTATAGAGTTACATCACGGAACTCACTGCAGCTTGCAAAGTTCGCGCAAACTTCATCGCGAAACTCACAGCAGCTTTCAAAAATCACCTGAATTTCTGAAGCATCCTAAATTTTTGCAGAATTTTCTCTGCATATATTCCTAAAAGCACTCTGAACTTTTGTGGTATCTCTCCATTCGCAGCCATTCGCAGCCCCTCCTATAAACTTTCCAGCCTTCCTCTGCTTTTGCAGCATATCTCATCTCACTGCCAGTCTTCTTTTGCTTTGCAGCATCTCTCTATTTACAGCTAGTAGTAGTCGCTACAGTTAGCAGCTCCTAAGTACTATCTTCAAATGCACCTGTGCACCGGCTCCAACCAGCTTATTTTCAGCTCAGAATAACCGTCTCCAGCCAGCTCCCAATGAGACCATTACTACTGCCTCTCGAGTGTTCCTCACCAGCCCAGACACCGGGAAAATGACCTTGCGTGACACACAGCTCATAGAGATGTTGTTTTTCAGACGGTATTCCATAGCATATTTGATGCGTGGCACTATGAAGTTCTATGAACCTGTTCGTTGACTAGATAACTATGATACACTGACAAACATCTGCACTTGATACTATACATGATGCTGCGTTGACTCTATACTTCCAATCGCACTTCAGAGAAAAGCTAGAAACGTCATAGTGCTTACCGACATTCACGCAAACTTTGAAAGCAACCCAGTATTCGGGGATGCGGAAAGGTGGAAATATCACTGCAATTTAAAAGATAACAATTCATTTCAGGCTTTGGTGTAAGTGAAAACAGGATTTGACCAAATTTGCGATCTAGCACACGAAATAAAGTTCGATAGCCTACACAGTGGTTAATGGCCTCAGCTGTTGCTAAATAAAGTCACGGTGGCCTGAAAGATAGTTAACTCATGGCTTGAGAGATTGTTGACTCGCTAAGCGCCCACTCGACGCTCGCCACTCCGAATTATGGCGGGATGGGTCCTTATGGGCTACCGTAGGCCTCCGTAATTCCAGCACACGATATCCCATTTACTATCACAGGATAGCACTTGTGGCTTGCCAAAGTACTCCATGAAATATCCTCTAGGCCCCGGCTAAATTGAGTTTCTGCGTGAATTACGACATGGATGAGTGATTGATAGGATATGATCGAAATCACATTATTACCAACGACTCTGCTCCAGGAGTACATTGATCGGTGATTTGAGTCTACAAAGCGAAGATAGCAATCACATCAACTTCGAAGCTTCATTATACATTAGTTCTATAAAGACCCTTTTACTCCGTAAACCCCAATACAAAGAAAACACATTTCTCCATTAATTATCGTGATACCCGTCATCATAGCTATGTCTATCTGCTCCAGCTCCCATATCGCAAACGAAGAATCTCCCACCAATACTCCCTCAGCCAACGTAGCCGTACTGACATAACTCCCAACGAGATACGCACGGGAACATGAGTTGTATTCGAAGGTGCAAGGGTTTTAATGCTGTCTCTTTAATGAATAAATGTCCCCAACATGACTAATCGTGGACAAGGGACTTACATTGTCAACAAAATGGACAACGCCATTCTTAACGAGGACATCAGACTTTACAATCTTCTCGCCGTTAACGCTCAGGATTCCATCAGAATCCTTGCTGATCGTCAGATTCGTTCCAGACGCGGCCTCCAACGATGTTCCTGGTACGAGATCGGGTGAATATCCCACGAAATCGAAGACGACTCGCGCTTTAACGTCGCAGTCCTGGCCGGAGTTGAGAGGGGCGAATACGGTGATTCCGGGACAGTCGTCGAGCTTGTCGACTAGGTTTTCTCGTTTAATAGCCTCAAAAAAAGCCGTCAATCCTTTATCGCAGAGGGTCTCGGAAAGGGCATATGGAAGGCTAAAGTATCTATTATATACCGTTGATCAGCATTTGTTAGTTAGAGGTATTCGAATCGGGGCTACATACGCATCCACGGGGAAGATCACACCACCCTTGAACATAATTGGAGTGCCCGAGGTCTGCACAATATCCCCTCCTCCTGTTGAGATCTCTATCCCATCTGTTTGGTACTCGTAAGTGGAATTGGCGCGACGCGCTACCAACCTTTGCTTCAGCCCGGGTCCTAAGTTAACATATTCCGGATCGTCCAAAAATGTGTCTCTGACACCAATGGGATATTCGATGGTCACGTTTTTTCTCTCGTAATATCGTCGTTGCATAGAACGGGTTGTACGTCGGACTTTGGGTTTTATCCGGGGATCCGACAAGTAGTAGCCGAACTTGAACTCCGTCGGTAGTGCGCGAGATCCTAGGAGCGAATCAAGCATCGGCGGGGCGTTTGGAGAGCTATTCATAGGTGCGAACACTTGGATTCCGTTGGTGTTGGTATTGGCCTTATTAATTTCCATTTTCAGCTTGTTGAGCTCGGGATCGTTCATCATCAGCTTGTAAAAATTCGAGAGCATCGGTTGTGATTGAATCGCTGCCTCAAGCTCCATAGATGGTCCTTGGGCATTGACTGTGGCCATCAGGAGGAAAGTTGAAGTAAGGAGGAATGCTGATGGGAATTTCATTTTGTCGGTTAGAGAAACAGAAATGAAGAGGGGAATTGTGGTTATTGTTGAGGAAATCGTAGTATTTCTCGGTATTGCTAGTATATTTTGGATGCGGGGGGGAAGAATATATATACATGGTCATCGTTATACTTGGAATATATATGCGGTCGTTGTTGATGGATGATGCGGGCACGTGGTAAAGAAGGCGGTGCGGTGTGGCTGCTGTCCTGCATTGCATCCATGACAACGGCTTGTCTGACTTTACCATGTGTATATATAGCTGCCTTCACTGCCAGCGTGGCGTAGGAGGCTGGTGTTGAATCATTATGCGAGTACTGTACCTGGGATCTGGACCACATCTTCGTGAAATGGCTCGTTATGGCACTTAGATCATTAATTACGGTAGTTATACTTACTTAAGTACTTAAGTATATGCAACAGCGAGTATAACAAACACTGAACATAACAGGACCTGGGAACCTGGGATGTATGTACCGTATGTAGCACTTTGCAATGCCAGCTAATTGGGATATCGGAAATCGTTTGGTGCTCAGCCCCAGACCGCTACTGGCATGTTTGCTTATCCAAAATTCTACACGAGTGCGCATGCGGCATTTCTGAGTTTGCCATTTTTATCATCCTCTTCGCCGATAAATAAAAAAAGCAGCCATTAAGATAATACGTATTTTTACATTTCAGCCTCTTATAATGTCACTCTTAGGCAACTAGTAGTACGTATAGATGGATTATCTCCGTGCAAGATGCATTCCCAGGGCTATGTCTGAACATTAAGGTTCAATCCAGAGCATGCGGCTAAAACATGCAGCGCAAACAACTCGCCCTTGTGTATCTAGGGATTTTTGCAGGGTGCACATTTAGACATGCCTACTTCAACTAATAGCTGATCGCTTATAGCGATTATATATATCCCGTGAGATATTCAACCTCAAACCTTCCTCCCCCCCTGTATTGAAAATCTGCATCCGGTCGTCAAATCCTCCAGAGGCATTCAATGGACCTCAACAACCTCTACACGCCGAAAAATGACACCTACATCCTTGGTGTGACAAAGTGGTTCTGGATGCCTATGCAAGATGGCAGCATCACTCGAGTCGTTGCAGTTACAAGTTCACAGGGCACAACGTGGGTTGCCGCATATGCCTTGCTCCTCATCCTGATCTTTGTCGCTATCGCTCAGATTCTCAAGGATCTAATAATTTCGGTCTTTCCTCTCCGTGGCAACGGTAATCGGTACGCCATGTTGGTCGGATACTACAACACGAACGATCCGGTCTCCATCATCATTATTGCTATATCCTACTGTTGGAAATGCATTGTTTATATTAAAGGAGATGGTCTCTGGGACATAGACTGGGGGACATTCTGGCTGGGGATTTCGCTTGTTGTATTTTCTATCGCCCTGCTTTTGGCTAATTCCGTCGGTGGTCTTTTGGTACCTGGAAACTTGCGCCTTGGTCATGTCGCCAGAGTATCACCGAGCAGTATCTTTTACCCCGCTGTTAACGAAAGTATTTTACATGAAGTCTGGCAACACTTCACTGGACCGGCATGTGCCCGCGCTGCAGCAGACTTAGTCCAGGCGAGAAAGGCCCTGGCACATAAATACAACTTCTCGGCTGCTTTTACCTCTAGCGAAACCCCTACTTTCTCATTTAATTATTCATATAAAATCACGGGGTTTGATTTTGGCTTCCAGAGGGCACCGGGCCTTGTCTACATGGTGAACGGATCTTGCGAGACGGACTACAGTTGGATATCAGCGAATTCGACTTTTGATGTATACAACCTCTGGAATGATGAGAGCAACTTCGTTGAGGTACCTGTGAAGCAAGAAGCATCTGCATTGCCTTTTGCTAGCTTTTTTCCTCGCCCTTTGAACGAGACGGAGGCCGTCCAACATAGCAGGAAGTACGCCATCATCCCACATATTGTAGGCCGCCAGAGTCCTTTGCCCAATACTAAAGACCCGTGGTACCTCACCGAGCCGATAAAAAATACATCAGTGCCTCAGCATCAAGTAAAAACGAGAAGGCCAGCACTTTCGTGCCAACAAGGCGATACATGGGAGTTTAGGGGTCAGAAAGCCATGACGGTATTAGAGTTGCCAAATCTCATTGAGACTGCTGGGCTCAAATTGTCCAGGTTCTATTCAGATGTAGTATTCCTACGGGAGCTTGCTTTCCCTTCTCCGATTGGGGTTGGAAACGCACTTGGATACACAGCACTTGCCTCTGCTGTACAAACGGTTCCTTTCTTAGGCACGATAGACCTCAGTACCACAAGCATCCAGGACGACATCGAAAGGGTTATTCTCACAACAATGATATATACCCGGGAGTTAGTCCGATCGACAGGACTCGGTACCGAAGACTCGAAATGGGGCTTAGCAAACGCGGCAAAAAATAATACCGAAAAGGTTCCAGACGAAGTTGCCGATTTCGTAATATCGAGTGGAGATGTTGCGACCATGTCGGTTAAAGTCCTTCTGATTACACCAGCGGTTTGTGCGCTGCTCTGGATCTTTATTACGGTGAGAGGGTTACTCATGTTTGTCGATACCGGGGGCAAGATCAAAAACGATAGCTACCGAGCACGGTATATTCAACGCACCATCGCGTTCTCTTGCATTCAGCTTTACAGGTTCCTAGATGAGGAATTGAGCGGCGAAAGGAGATGGGCGGGGAGATTATCATTCACGCCTTATGTCCGAGATATCTCTGCTAAATACAATCGACAATATTCCGATTTCGAAGTAGTCCCCGCTTCCGCCCGGATTTCATCCCAACCATTCCAATCTCCATCCCCATTACCGTCACCACGACCCAGCAGTACGACCGTCGGCGAAGAATATACAATTATCCCTATCAATACAGACCCCTACAGCCCTGACGTCAAGACGGAAGAAACAACCAGGCCGTTAGTTACCCCGTTTGCACGGCCTGCACTTGTGCCACTTCATCAACACAGCTCTTCCTCACCTGCCTCTTACGACGTGCGCAAAAGCATCACCACTGTGAGCACAACCTCAAGTGTACGGTTTTCCACCAACATGCGACATCCTACGTCAGACTATATTCCGAGTAAAAATATGTTTGAGCTGGCAATGACGAGACACTGGCGCCCAAGTCTAAAACTGGACGATGACGTGCGTTGGAGTCAAGTGCAGAGAGAATGAACGAACGAGGGAGGTTTCAACCAATGAAAAGTTACATCGACGTTAATTTACGACTTTCTTTTGTCTGGTTATGTTTGTCTTGGTTGGGGTTTTCTCGGATTACATGGCGTTTTTTCATTGGGATTGTATCGTCTTTTTTGTAGCTCGATTACTTGTCTACCAAGTCTAGTTGAAAACTCGAATATAGTCTGCGTTTCTTAGAGTACTCATGAGATGATGCCAAGTAGGTGATACCAAGATCAATATGAGAATTTGCGACCCGAGTAAGGGCCTGGTATTCGAGCTCCAACTGACGAACGAAGTCAGCAGAGTTGGGGCCTACGAGAATGCCCAAATGCTTTACCAGCTCCGGATCCAGACCCCCGGTGGGTTGTATAGTGTTCTCAAAACCCCGCTTGCTCAGAATTCCACCACAGAATATTTGTGCTAGATTACATATGACAAATGCAAATCAGACGACGAGATGCAAACGTAGAGTACCTATATTAAATACCCTAGTTACGGAGATAACGTAGCTAACTTAACAAAATACAGGAATATCGATTGTTAAAAATCAGAATTGCAATGATAGAGATACAACTACGCATGCTTACGCAGCTCGAACTCTCGTGCGAAGAATAGCCCCACCCAAATTCAGCCCTATGCAGGAAAACAATTTATCTTCAGGCAAAGATAATTTCCACAGTTCCTGGACTACAAAAAGTCTGACGACATACGTACGCAAACTCCACCAAGCGCATGGAACCTATGTGATACAGAAGCTTTTATCGAGGCCGCTCCCCACCGCCCCGAGCTATACGTGCACGATTGCCAACATGCTTAGTTCTGGGTCATGATCAATTGAGTGATGATATCGTTGCTGCGCAATCCGAAAGTCTGGCCTTGTCACGGCTTCTATGCAGGCTTCTATTTTTAGGGGGATCCGCGGCTGTATTTGCTTCTTCGAACACAGCCTCTACCGAACCGATATCGAATCGGCTTCTGCGACGGCCTTGCTGAGATCTGGTGAAAGGACAGCATAAGCCACAGCCATCTGTCTTTGTTCGGCATTAGTGTACTTCAAAGTACACATAGTGTTTAAATTTATTCCCCACACCTCTTACCGCACCTGGCTAAAAGAAATAAGACTAGTTTCGATATTTCGACCTACAAACTGCGTTCGGTACTATTTCAGGATGTCATTTCCTTACAGCCAACGCTGCAGCTCATTTTTGTGGGGGCGGGCTAGCCACGCTACGTATACCTCACGCTATAATAGAGGAAATTCAAAGATCACAAGCCCACACACAATGAGAATTTACAGCTCCATAGTGCTCCTTTATGGGGCACCTGGGGAGTGATTCTGCGCCCTCGTTCTAAAATAATATCCTGTGGTTGTAAAGTTATGGCATCAAAGTGGGAGTTGCCCCCAACCGCAGCTGCCTCTACCCCAACAAACTAGGTAAGCAATTTGCTAGGAAAACTCAGCCGAGTCCCCTTCTAGTATTCAAGCTTGCGTACATGATACATGACAGCGTAGTCGTTGCCTAAACGCATCCCATTCTATTGTCTCGAACCCCACATCACATGACTCGCTCGGTTAACGAGTGGTAACTTGACATGTCGACAAAGGATTTATACTGGGGTGTGCGGCTGTACCCTTCCGGAAAGTGCAGGGATTTACAAATAATTGGCTGTTATTATTACGCTGACCCAGCTGGTGGGTGAGATTGAGTTGTGTGGCTTGCTGCGAGCAACATCCAACCCTGCAATAGAGTCACAGACTTGGCCGCTCGGTTAGTACCTAGTTTGGGTAGTAATCGTATTGGGTTTTGAGGTAGGACAGCATAAGCCCCCAGCTGAATCTTTCACTGGTATTACTGTAGAGAAGCACTTCTAATTCAAAAGTGCACATGCGATTGATTCTCCAAAGAGTCCAAACCCCAGTACTCTGTATGTCAAAGTACACAAGCACATAAGACAACTCTGTATTGTATGTCTGGAAGTTACACGGAATCCAGCCTCCCAGTTTCTGACATTATGTAATGCTCACACTCAAAGACACATCACTCTCCCATTCGATAATTTCATTTTCGGATCCTATTACACCCAATGCTCTGCCCAGGTGGTCGTTTGCACAGAAAGTGAACTTTACGATGGAGAATATCGATTCGATTCAATTTCACCATCTCACTCTCCCGATATAGGCAACATGCGTAATTGTGAGCTTGGGAATCGGTGTTGTCTTGTTAAATCATCTCAATTGTTCTATCTATACCCATCAAGCGAACATATCGTCGGCGCGCCTGGGATGAATGGGTAGATCTCAAAGCTGCACGTTTCAGAATCACATACAATCACTCGTATCCGATACTTAGGTATCATCAGTCTTCACTCGCTATGAGAACTTCTGAATGGTTCCTGGCGTATTATGCCCGTTAATCTTGTATTGTGCCAGACTATTACGTATATCTTACATCGCCACATATTTCGGTAAGCGGACTGGAGCTTAAGTGGTGAAAACGAGGAACGAATGATAGCCACGTAGCCCTAGACGTTGACCGTTTGCCGGCTGGTGAGAGACTCCCCTAAACTCGCTCACCCCCGGACCAATACAATTGAGATATAATACCATATTTACTACCTACAGCACATCCCTCACTTTCGGCGAACCGATTATTCGTCAAAGCAACAAGCATATTCCTCACGACAGGTACAACTGTGCTAGCTATAGCATTGGATCCGGTTTCATTAAAGTACCTCTTCCCACAGTATATCCTCTCCCAGAAGGCTGCCTCGTATACGCGTAGGTGATATCCATCACTTCTCGTGATACCCATACATAATTAACTACCACAAAAAAACTCCTCACGTGCAACAAGTGAATTCCATCCAATATATTCAAAAAAAAAAGAAAAAAACTAAAGAAAAAAAATAGGGACGGCTCTATTATACATATATCTCCTCCTACTCCCTATAACTTTTTTATTTAAAGTTTGCGTTCTTCATGCTTCCAGTCTCCTCTAGGGCGGTATGCATAGCGAACACGTTCTTCAAGATATGGGGTTCATGGCCGGCGCCCTTGCGTAGACAGATTTGCTCAGCAGTGTTGAAGTAGTCAAGCAGCATGGGCTTATACTCGGGGTGAGAGCACTTCTCGATGATAATGCGGGCACGCTCGCGAGGGGAGAGACCGCGGACATCGGCAAAGCCTTGTTCAGTCACGAACAAACTATCGGAGGTTAGTGGGGAATTCGACCTGTGGGAAATTGGAAGCCCTACTCAATGTCGTGCTCGGTTTGGTCGATGTGGGAAGCCATCGGGACAATGCAAGAGATACCGTTCTTATCGGTCTTGGTGGGACGCGCGGACTGTAAGGAAGGTGCTGATTAGTTCGATACTTACAGCTCAACTTTCGGGGAGATATCTCACAGGAGTGTGCATAATTGAAATCTTAGCACTTCGCAAGAAATCGGCAGATCCTCCAAGGCCATTTAGCATTCTGCTTCCGTTGACACAGGTGGAGTTGGCGTGGCCGTAAATGTCAATCTCTACGGGGGTGTTCATTCCGATGACGCCGAGCCTTCTGATAATCTCGGGGTGGTTAGACACGGTCTGCGGCCGCAGAAGAAGCTTGTTGTAGTAGTTGTCCCAATCGCGGTAGAAACGCTTGAATCCGTCGGGCGAGAAACGGATCGATGTTGCAGTTGCGAAGTTGAGATGACCCGAATCGAATAAATCCAAGAATGAATCCTGGAGCACCTCAGTCCATACTGTCAAATTGTGGAAGTTGTTGCCCTTGGCGAGTCCTCCGATGACGGCATTGGCAATGTTTCCAATTCCAGACTGGAGAGGGAGCAGGGAAGGAGGGAGACGCTTTGCAACGACTTCACCCTTGAGGAACTCAATAAGATTAGCGGCAATGGCCTGTGATGTCGCATCTTGGGGAGCGTTGTCGTTGGTCATATCCGGGAGACGGGACTCGACGATCGCGACGATTTTGTCAGGATCGCAAGGGATGCTAGTTTTGCCGATCCGATCTTCGGGAGCCATAATCAGGTATGGTTTCCGGTTGGGCGGCTGGTCACCCATAACGATATCGTGCAGACCCTCCATAGATGGCGTCAGAGTGTTGACTTCGACAATGATTTTGTCCGCCATCTGGAGGATTTCGGGAGAGGCACCGACTGAGGCACCAGGAACAATACCGCCGTCTTCAGTGATCGCAGTTGCCTCAATAACTGCGACATCGAGATGGTTGTGTGGCCGGTCCTTGGTGTAGTACCCATACAGAAGATCCCCGGGAAACATGGACAAATGCTTGTCAAAGAATTTTATCCGTCCTTCGTTGATTCCTTTTGCAATGGCCTTCCCGACCTGGTGAGGAGCGCGTCGCTCAATCATGTTGAGGTCTGCCCATCTGTTCTCGGTCTCTGCACCGGAGGAGGCACCAACGAAAAGGGAGTACTTAGATGTACCCTGAAGGTTGTTCTTTTCGACGTGGTCTGCAAGCGCAATAGGTAGAATTTTAGGGTATCCAACACCTGCATCCCAATTCTCAATTAGCAATTAGAAAACTACGGCTGCACGATGTGCGAGGGGATTTCCATTGGCGAAGCCAAACTAACCGGTGAATCCGCTCCATCCGATATATGCTCCTGGAGGGAAATGGTGTAGCAGCTCATCGGCGGTGTGGAGCTTGTTCCAAAGTGCGGGTCGTCGTACACGGGCCTTCAATGCGGCCGAAGCCATTGCTGCTCTCGACATATTTGTGGGTGCTATTCTCGAATCTCCTCCACTGTAACAGTTGTCGATGGGCGCGTGCTTGTGCAGTGGACGAACGCTCAGTTGCGTGCGACGTGACACACCGATGATATCAGACGAGGAGCGGAGATGTCTAACACACTAATGAGTCAAGTAGAAAGTAGAACAGAATATAAAAGAAATGGAGAAAAGAGTGCGAACTGGAGAGAAGTGGATGTGAATAAGTAGTTGGGAGCTGCCGAGAAAGTGCTTTCCGATCTACCACCCGGATGGAATACCGGACCGTGATGTCAAAGCTAAGTTAGCGCTGCCGGAACTTGATCGGCTGTAGTCCCACGGATCAACGGAGACGGGACACACTGTAACGCCACGCCGAATACCGTGATCCATGCACTGTGGCGTAGAAGTAGCGCATTGATAAAACTATCACTCGCAGTAGTGATGTGCTGGATAGCCACGTATCATATAAGGTTGCGGTTGATACAGCTGACGAAGATTAATGAGAACTGAAATTTCTCAATCAGTAGGTGCCCCGTGCGGAAGTCCTCAGCAGATGGTTCGGTTACCTAGCGGTAATGGAATATTGATGAGGAAGCGGCGATCACAGGGTGGTAGAAAATAAGTATATGTGCTTCTGGCAACCTACACTATTCAAGTTTTCGATACAGTGCCGTTACTCGTGTAGCCACGAAAATGCCCGAGTGTGATGAGTACTGCTCGAGCATACTAGTAGCCGCTATGCTAAGGTGAAAGCAAGGAGTCTAACGATATGTGATTGCGTGTTAAAGGAGCAGGTCTACACTAGCTGCCACCTGCTATGTGGTCTCTAAACATCGCCCTCATCAACGCCTAGTTGGATTTCGAGGTTTCCTGGAAAGCAAAGAGGTTACCCTGAGTACACTGGAACACGCAACGCCGTCAGTAAGAAGCATGCATGTTTCTGAGTGTAGATCTGACAACACTCAGGACTCCCTATTGACGTCGACTGGCGAAGCCATGACATTGTGCCTACAACCTGTACACTTTAAGGCGGTGCAGTCCTATTGGTTAACCGATGCCATACCAAAGAACCCCTAGCAACTACAAAACGCCTAGTGTGCTCAAGTGCATACTTTGCAGGTTCCTGTTAGTTATCCATCTATCGATGTACTCACTGCAGCAGCCCTCATTCTCATCCGTCGTCTATCCATTTGTAATTTGATCAACATTCTCCTAGTTGACCTCAAGTGAAACCCTGCCTTCTACAGGGGGCAAGATAGTAAAGCTATGACAGTACTATCAAACCTTCTAGTGTGGGACAGAAATCTCCTAATGCCTCAGAGGCTCCCTTATCTAGAATGATGGACACTTATCCAGATATGTACCTAGTATCCTCCCAAGAAAAAGAAAACATGCACCCTATACAAACTTCTCTCTATTTGATATCTCCTTAATAGTCTTAACTCTAGCTCCGAAAAGAGCTGTCAACTGCGGCCCGTGCCCGTGCATCGCGATGGATTCATGAGTCTCAAAGTTGCTGCGAGATATATATACATAAGTTGAGAAGGTATGTAACACGGCAACTTCTTTCTTACGCTCCAAACCAACCATTTCGAGGTGCGAACTTGCGAACCACAATAAAACCTAGGAACAAATGCACTTCGAAATCTTTGATCACCATCGCATCACCAACAATAAAATGCCACCATATCTGAGAAGCGCACATCCGTCCAAGACTGTTGCAAATGTACATATCCAGGGACCTCCAACCAAACGGAAATGCGGCAACGACAACAACGACAACGCAAAATCTGATAACGACGCCCCTACAATTTCTAGATGGTTGACGAAGCGAGCGAAAACCGAAAAAGTAGCTGATAGCGATGATGATTCTCCATCTTTTGCTAGGTAAGCCGCAAGTGCGCATGCCTGGCAAAATTTCAATTGTAGTTACTAAAGAGCATCACAGTTACTTCACATCCCTTCCGTTCATGGTCCTCGTCGGTATCAATAAAAAGCGGTACTACTTACACCGGTCGGTTCTCAGCCGCGCCTCTCCATACTTCGACAAGCTCCTACAATTCCCAGGTGCCGAAGTGCACAGGAACGTCGTGAGTCTCTCAACACCAGTCGATACTGAGAATGCTTTCAACATGTTCGTCGACTACTGTTATCACAAGGATTACAAGCCAGCAGCGGCAGAGAACACTGGAAATTCAATCTTGACTCATGTGGAGGTTTACACATTCGCCGAGCGTGTCTGCATGACTGACCTGAAGGAGACTGCATTAAACAAACTCTCTCAGGAGCTACGGAATTCCTACACGCGGGCCGCTGGTAACTCAAGTTCTCTCAAGAAAGGAGCAAAAACAAGCGGTACGGCCCCCACAGTATTGACGGTTTCCACAATATCGACGGAGGATGTGGTGATGATGGTCGAGAAAACATATTCACACACACCTAGTCCTGATTCTGCAATGGTGAATCGCAATCCACTACGGACTCTAGTCGTAAGGTTCTGCGCATCGTGTCTCAGCCAATTGCGGGATTTACCAGCGTTTATGGAACTGGTCAGAGATTTTGCGGACTTTGAAGATGATCTTTTTAGAGAGGTGAAGAATGGAGCCACACTGAAGGCTGGAAAGGCGGCTTGGTTGAATTGGTTAGTATGTCCGAGTTCCATCTCGTTTCTCCAATATTCTGACATTGGGCCATTCTTCAGATTGTCTGTTTCTTTGTTGGAGAACTGCCGAAGTTTGTTACCCGTAGTTACAAGGACTAGGCGTGAAAAACGTTTAATCAGCTGGCTAGAAAGCAAGAGCCAGAGACGAATTGACGTTGTCTGCTATCGATATTTTCATGTCGTAGCTAGTGTGCTGTACTTAAGTATCTATTTGAATCACGAAAGACAAACAGAGATGGAAATTCACACCCGAAGTTGGAACTTCAAATTTACACTAGTTTAAATGTCTTTGGGACGACGTTCGTCGTTTGGGACGGGGTTTTTTGTTTTAATCATTCTGCATTCACTCTAACTAGAGTATGGCAGTGCCTAGTTTCCCCTCCCCCTCTGGACAGCCGGCTAGATGGGGGAGCTCCCCTACTTCTACCCTTCTTCTCTTTTAACAAACGAGGAACGTAAATGAATGGCGTGCTGAACAAAAGAAAAGGAAGTGAATGACCGCTAGCTACACTCTGCTCCGCCATCCTCTGCTCTGCTCAGCTCTATTCAGCGGCATGGGAACTTCCCGACCCCTGTGGCCGCCAGGAAGTCCATCACCGCTTGATCGCACAGTTTGGGATGGGGTTAACCCTTTGGAAGTGTGACGCAGTTCTTTCGGGAATCGTGAGGGAGCGAGACTTTTGGAAATACGCCCTTCTTTTCAAACTTTCATACAACACTTTATAAAGCTGGGACTTCAAACATCACTAAACTCCACCCACGCTTCCGTGGCAACGATGATTCTATGGGCGGTCTGACGTTTAATCTTGGATGATCCATACAATTCGTTGGTTTATATTAGGACTGCCTATGCACATATGATCTTGTTACCTTTAAAACAATGCTATATCGGTTGTGCGTAGGCTGGTATTGCCGCAATTAGTAGGCAAAAGAAAGTACCTACTAAATAGAAATGTTCTGCTTATTTTTGGGATTCTGAAATGTGCTTAAGATAGGAAGATGAATTGTTTGGTACGGTTTTCCGGATGCGGCGCGGCTGCGAATAACTTATTTGTGGTAGTGTGAATAGATACACGTGAGCACATATTCATCTAGCGGCGAGGTTATGTCAGCTAGGATCCGGGATGAGGAATTCCCCGATTGTAGAATCTGTGAATAGTAGTAGATACAGACTTTCGTGGGATGATTAGACGGCTTCCCGTAGTGAATCATTCTAGTCATGTGGGTCCAGACTATATTCATACAGCTATAAGAAGACAAGTAAAAGTGATCGGCCTCTAAAACTAGGTCCAACACTATTCTAAGACGCCGTAGCCGATTGATTGTGGTTTCCCCGCGTCTTACAACGACGTCTCATAGTCCGGTACAACTGTGCTTCAAAGTTCAGTAAAGTTTGGTACCGGTAGTCTTTGGGCTGAAGATAGCAGGGATGTTGCTGATATTTTACGCGAATCAGTATTGCCTTGCATGTCTCAGAAGTTATCTTATGAGGTCATGTGACTATCACTCGTTCGTGTGCGGTGTTTGTTTGTAATCATATTGTATTCGGCCGCTTACGGCCATGACATACATTTTCCTTCCTTTCCTTGCCACTACCCTAAGGAGAACCCTTCGAATTCAAGCTGTGGCTTTCCCCACCCACTAGCGTTACGCAACGGAGGGTACAATGGGCATCTTCACTTCGAATACCACGGCCTCTAATCCCCGTAATCCCGTCTACCTCCCCTCAGTTCCTGTGCGGAGTGATACTGTGGCAAGTGGTATGCTCACAACACAATCTATTACATATCGGACATGCGGCGTCGTCAGCGGACATAAATAATTAGTATCAGGCACTGTTAGCTTATTCATATCTCTAACACACGTCCCAACACTGTGTAATAATCTTAAAATTGTGGAAGCGGGCCCGGTTGTCAGCCCGGGTATGTGAATACAAGGATGATGCGCCAGTTTGCTGCGGTGAGTTGGTACCGGGTACAGCTTTATTACCTGCTTGGTATATATGTATCTAGCATCTACTCTATTCCATACCCCTATAATAGGTGGCTCGATGAGCTGTCTGCAGTCGATGCCGCACCGCGGTACCGGCGGGGCTGTGGCATGGGTAGAGGTATCCGTGTGAACATCCAATAAGATAATATAAAAAAATAAATTACATCCAATATCTCCATACAGTTCTCGAACGTTATAAAGAGGATCGACAGAAGCCCTGATGGAAGCATATTCTTTCCTTCATCACACTCACAGTCGCTACCAAGGTTTGGATATTGTCGCTCCTTTATTCTTATCCATAATAATCTATAATCACCATGCTCGTCCCTACTCTCCTTGCGCTTGTCCTGGCGGCTTCGCAAGTGTTTGCGTCTCCCACCCCCCAGGGCGCCAGCACGAATGGATTGCTGGAGAAGAAAAACGTACACTATGGGGGCTGTACCAAGAAGCTTTTGAGAAGGCCGTGGTATGATATACTCAGTATACCTAGTAATCGCTATATTTCAGCAGCTAATTGCGTAAGGCACAAACTGTCCAAAGCCGAGAAAACCGAATACCTCAACGCCGAATTGTGTCTGATGAGGCTCCCAAGCAAGACGAAGCTTCCCGGCGCACATTCTAGGTTCGACGATCTGGTGAAAGCACATCAGATGTAGGCCGACTCAGTACACGGAGATGGTTGGTTTCTGCCCTGGCACAGACTGTAAGATTTTCTCCGGTCCACTCGATGACTGTAGTATGCGGACTGAAGTTTGGGATAGTCATATGCATGCACATGAGAAGCTTCTCAGGGAAGAGTGTGGCTACACCGGTGCACAGCCGTACTGGGACGAAGAAAAGGAGGCTGGCGAGTTCTCGAAGTCTAAGATCTTTGACCCTAAGTACGGCTTCGGAGGGGATGGCACTGGCCCCGGGGGATGCATAGAAACCGGGCGGTTTGCAAGCTACATAGTTAGTTCTTCTTCTTTTCCTCTTGGAAGTATTCGTTTTCTAACCGGGGCTTCTCAACAGCTCCACACCGGTCCTAGTTATGAAAATACCAAACACTGCCTTACCCGGCAGATCAGCGACTCTGCCAGCTCATACGCGTCCAAAGAATTAGTCAAAAACTGCATTGCGTTTCCAGACTTTAAGACTGCGTGGCCATGCATCGCGCTCAATCCCCACTATGCTGGACATACTGGCGTTGGAGGAGAGATGGCCGACGCTATCTCTAGGTTAGTAACTGTGCATGCTAGCTTCTCGATCTGAGACTGATTCCTGAATTGTAGCCCCGGAGACCCATTGTTCTATCTGCACCATACCTACTTGGACCGTATCTGGTGGCGTTGGCAGAAGCGTAACCTCCCTCACCGTTACTACGATATTTCCGGATACACTACGCAGACGAAGCCCGAATCTGGCTGGGTCGCTGCTACACTTGACGACGAGTTCAATATGTTCGGTATTATCCCCAATGCCACTATGAGGGAAGTCATGGATATTGGAGGTGATCTTTTGTGTGTGGAATACCAGGGCGTGTAAATATATGGTTGGACTATTTAGAACGTATTCTACTGAGATTCGTGTTGGTGTTGCAGCTTTGCTTGGTGTTGTCTGTGTACGTGAATTGGGGTTATTAGATTTAATCGCCATACTTGTTATCGAGTGCATAGTATGTTTCAGTCCGCTCAATTACGTCTCTGAAATATCTCGGCGTCGTCCGTGCACTTGAGATCTCTCGTGTGGTAGGCGGCAATGCTAGGTGCCGCCGCCTCAATCGGGCAGGTCGGGAGCCCTGCCTCCGCGTCTTCTCCGCCCGTAATAAATTTGAATCTCTTTTACCGCCTTGTAATGGTCAATCTCATGAAGAGACCTTATTACGGCTGATTCCGCTCAGACTTACTCTGAAATTACCTACTAGGAAGTAAGTACTTAGTGCTTATTGTGTACTGCTGTAGATTGTTGACTGGTGTCTGGGAGTGCATCTGGAACGGCTCAAAACGACGGCTTTTAATGAACCCTGCCAAAACGAAGCATATGAGGCTAGGCCGGGTGAGATAGTTACCTAGTAGACCCAGTAGAAGTTCTTGCGACAGCGGTACCCATTTTCTACAAAATGGCATCCCAAGAAGCTACAGGTCATGGGTATATATTACCGGCACTCTGGTTTGTCTCCGGGCGCATGTAGGGTGTACTCTACAACCAGTAAATTCCGGAAAGCTAAGAGAAGAAGTCGGTTTAGGAGGGCGAAGGGCGTACAGAGTAAAGAGCTAAAGGAAGCAAAATCAAGAAAACGGAATAGAGAACGGAACGTAGCAGGAATCGGACCAGTGCTTGGCGATTTGGGGCTTTCAATAGGCGATGTCGTTAGGTAATTCCGCAAGCAGGCGGAAGGTAATGATGGAAATGGAAGTCTCGGATTACCGACATTGCAAAGCTTCCTTTATATCGATATAGTTGCTCGTCTGATTGTCACAGTGAACGTCACATGGTACCCACAACCCCAAACGGTGGCGTGGCTCTCGGCACGAGTTTCAGTAACCAACTCCTTTTCCTTCCCCAAAGACCTTCACTACATCCTTCCAACCTCCTGCTGAATATCCGTCTACCAAAACACCCGTAATCCCCTTGCATATTCCCCCTGTATCCCCCTTCTAGTCACCAAACTAATCTCACCAGCAACATGCCTACCCGAATCCCGGGCGACTGGATTCTCCCAGTCTGGGCCGATTTTGACCTTCAGATCCACGACTTCCTCTACTTGCGTACTGACGAGCCACTCTCACGCCTCCTCATTCTTCGCGATGAAGCCCAAAACCTTGAGGAACTCAATCGCGCAATCTACACCACCTTTAGAATCATCGGGTCCAAAGACCCCAAAATTTTTATATGTAATGGGATATTGTGGTGAATGGGATGAGCGCTGGCAGAACGTGTGGGAGAGGCAGCTCTTTGATTGCGTGTATGTTGATGGGGATGAAGAAGGTATGATTTGAGGATTTCAAGGACCTGATGAAGGACCATAGGGGACTGTGGTAGATGGTAAAAGGCCTCGGGAAGGAAGTCTACCGCGGGATGTAGAGTGGATGAGTGGATATAACGGCACGCGGCAGGTTTTGGGCAACTAGTGATTGTGAACATGCAAGGAGGCAAAACCTCTGCGATGTTCCGCATCCTTTACACATGTACCGATAACCACCATAAGCCTCTTGAACTGGTTTGTTACCGCTAGCCGTACTGTTCCTTTGTTCGAACCACACAAACCCAAATAATATCAACAGCTCTAGCTCTTCACCCCCTCATCCTCAAATCGTAAGGACAACTTTACCCTTCACCCTCTCGCCTACACTATATCTTTCTGTCATGACTTTGGGAACGGCCGGGCAAGACGAGACGAGAATTGAAGAGGTCCCAAGCCATCTAGTCCCTTTAGCAGACTATCCCAGAAATTTCTTAGTGATCGGTTGAATCGACTTAGATGGCATGCCAGCAGTTTAAAACTCTCATCTACCTAAGTCATAACTCCACACAGCAGCGGAATGAACTATCATCATGCTTCTATGATTTCAAGGACCATTCAATTCTTGGATTTTGTATTCTTGTCCTCACCTATTGGATGAAATACACCTTCGATACACTTTCAAAATGCACCGCCCTGTTCCTGACAAGAAAGGGATGAAGTTGTGCTACAGCATCCCTTCAGCGTCGTCATGGGATATCACTCATGGAGTCCAGGAACGTGGTTTGTGTTGACAGTCGCCACTCTCTTGTACTATATATCTCGAGTTTTTTCCATCTCTCTTCTCTCAGTATCATAGTCTATGCACACGGTTCTCCCCTTTCATATCGTAACACGTGGAGATCCTGTTCCATGGTGTTAATGGTCTCCTCAGTCTTAGGATATTTTGTCTAGCGGATAATAATAACTCCGTAATTTACAACTGGCAATACCACGGGAAACACATACAAGATACCTATGGTGGATTACAGGTGCAAAAATCATCACGGTAGTGGAATTGATTACACACAAAAATGTGGTGTTTGTAAGTATAGATCGAAGTCAACACCCAACACCCAACACCAGCAAGCCTTCCTGCGTGGAAAATTGTTGGATAAGCCAGGCTCTATGCCCTAGACAGTTAGAACGCCCTCCACTTATGAGTGCTCAGGCACAAGTACACGTCTGTAGAACAGGATTGACAGAAGACTATATATGGGATCAGAACCACATATGTTCGACATGAAGGAATGGTGGTAGAAGGAACCTCCTGCCCTATTCTCACTCAAAAATCCTGCGATTTGCCGAGCGGCAGAAAGATGTATGACTAAATGGTTCGGACTTCCACCCACACCTAGAACTGTAAAATATCATGACCGCCAAAATGTACAACGTTTTAAGAAGTAGGAGGGTCTGGAAAATCATTTATGGGAGGAGAGGCAAGTGTGCATGCGCACCCAGCAACCAGAGATGATAAGCCCACCTGGAGAATGGACGGCTGCGTGTTCTGAATGGCTAGTTTCTCGGCTATGGGATACAGCGATGGTACAGTGGAAGTGTTCTTGCAGCGTGAGGGCATCATACCTATCTTCATGACCTAATATTTCTAAGAATCTCACGAAGCTCCTGGGCCACGGGTGAGCGTAGTTATGCCATATCTTGAGCCCCTGAGCCCTTGTCCTCCTGGGGGTGAGGTGGTCTCGAATTTCGATATGTGCGATTTATGTTACCCATGGAGAATAGGACAAAGTTCCCAAACATGTTGGTAGTTAAACTACAATTTCGCCTTTCCTCTGATGAGTCACGGAGTATGAAAGGCACTGGAATGAGGAAGATTGTATATCTAAGCTATACCGCAAGCGGGCAAGTACTATATGATTGTAAACAAGCAAACGAAAAGCATTGGAGGAAGGTGGACTGATCAAAGCTAATTATCAAGGGCTTGTGACTTCCCGGTTGTGTCATGTTTGGGTTACTCCCTAATATTTAGAAATATCGAGGTGGAGCGGGTGATATTGGGTGACTGGATACCACTTTGCTTTTCTGTAGAGCCGCATATGTTACGCCTTTAGGCTTTATCCACTTCACTAGAAAAATAGAGATTCCGGTGCTTTCTCTCATTTGCGCATCGAAGGCCTCCAGTGACGGGCTACCCCTCTTGAATACGAGCAAACAGATGCATTGATTTGTGGAAGTTTCAGTCGTTTGTGCATAGACTCCTCTTTTTGTCTGCCGCGCAGTACAGCCTATCGCAGCCGCGCACATCTGTCGACGTGCGCACTTCCCAATCGTTAAGGCCGACACCGAAGACTCCTCTCCAGCTTCACTTCACCCTCTTTCACTTTCATGTCATGTCACAGCTACTTCCCCACAATCATTCGGATTCATCGCTCCACATGCAACCATCGCTAGCACCATCCGTCTCCGACTCAAGCTCGTCACTACCCCTCCAAACTCCGCCGCCCTCACCGCCTCCGCCTGGCCGCAAATACAGCCGCCAACTCACAGCCCTCACGACATGGATCCGTGGTCCCGTCCCCCGGGTCGATGACTTCTTTACCCCGCTGTTCCCTGACCTTCAGGAATGGCCTTCGGAGACTTTCATGCGCATCTGTAAGCGCCGCCGGCACAGGCTCCTCGTGCTTGTCTCGTACCTTTTCGTCTGGCTTTTCCTCTTCATTGTTGTCGTGCACTATTCGCGGTTCGCAGACAAGGTCGAAGGGGAAGCACCAGTGCATTTGGCCTGCACCTCGACGTTATGGTAGGTTCTACTCCAGCGAGCGGGGAAGGTTACACATGCTAACAGCTGCGCAGGGAAAAAAACAACCAGTGCGGTCTCAACGGTGAAGGATGCTTACCATTCTCCAACTCTTCCTTCGCGTTCCGCTGCCCGGCAGACTGCATCTCCTCCGGACAGGTACTGAATCCTCGCGCGGTCGGGGACCAACTAGTAGCCTACCACCCATTTGTTGTCGGCGGGCCCTCAAACACATCTACAAAAGACTATGGCGTCTACCGAGCAGACTCCTTCATCTGTCCCTCCGCGATCCACGCAGGAGCAATCACCTCTCGTTTTGGCGGATGCGGGATTCTCAGCCAAATCGGCAGCAATAATGACTACCCCGCGACAAAGCGGTACGGAATCTCCAGCATAGGCTTCGACGCGACATTTCCAAGCAGCTACACCTTCCTGCGCAACATGCACAGCACCGCCTGCCGCGACCTACGCTGGCATCTCTTCGCAGTTTCGATCCCCTTCACAACCATAATCTCCATTGTTTCTCCCCACGCCGCAATCCCCTTCTATGCCACCTTCACCGGAGTCTTCTTCCACGTCGCCCTCGCCTCCGATCCCCCGTACCTCGCAAACCCCTACGCCCTTGTCTCCCGAGCCCTCGCCCGCTTCCTCCCCGCCGCATTCATTGCGCACTTCATATGGATCTACATCCTCCGCCGCCCGCACTCCCGCGCGCCCAAGGTATCTCGCACAATCCTGTACCTCGGCGGCCTGTGGGTCGGGGCGCTAACAAACATAACCCTCGACACGATGATCCCGATCAACCGTCTCACCAGCCGTGATCTCGCACAACAGCCCGGCGCGAAAGCAGCGCTTGCAATTATTGTCCTCCTCTTAATAATGTTGATAATCGGGCAAATTCACTACCTCCGCCTCTCTGGTCAGCTCCCGACAATGCTCGGCGTGTACTCTTCTCTTGGTACCGGGCTTGGACTTCTGGCGGCGATTCCAGGGACGAGCTTGAGGATACATCATTATATCCTTGCGCTCCTACTCCTCCCGGGGTGCAGGGTGCTTACCCGTCCCTCGTTGCTTTACCAGGGACTGTTGGTGGGACTGTTTATCAACGGTGTTGCACGATGGGGTTTCGCGGGGATCGTAGAGACCCCAGGAAGTCTCATCGGCGATGGACTGTACTACTCAGCGGTGCCGGCATTTGAGCCCCCGCCTGCGGTGACAACGGAAAACGTGACAGTGTTCTGGCCGCCGATCGGTGACACGACTGTGGCGATCGTAGGTGTGCAGAAGGTTGGTGCGGTTGGAGTTAGTGTGCTGATTAATGATGTGGAGAGGTATGCAGGTCGGGGGAATGGGAGCGGGGAGTTTGTGTTTGCGAGGAGAACAAGCGAGAGAACATATGTGAGGATGGCGTGGATGGTGAGGGGAGGGGGGACGCTGGATTATACTCGTGCTGGAGTGGTGGAGAAGGATGGGAGATGGGTTGATCCTCCGATTGGGTGGAGTTAGACAGTAGGAGGGTTTTTGGATGGAGTTTTTGAGAAGTATGGATTTGGGATTTTGGCTTGTTTTGGATGGTTTGAACTGGATTTATGATGGCATACATTGGAAGCTTAGGATACCTTCACTTGTATGAGTTATGGGCGCTTGATAAGTAGAGTATGGAAAACCAGGTAGGTATAAATGATGGTACGATGACACTTTTTGGGCCTTCAGTGAGGGACTCGAAGAACCAATGGTGTTTGCGCCTGCCAATTGGTTAAATACTAATCATCAAATACTAATCATGAAATCATCCATAACTGGCAAACCGTAGGCTTTGAAGGTTAGGAAACGAGAATAGCACCCCCATCATGTAGAAATGCATATACCTATCTATGCGTTGGAAACAAGCATTTCGGTGATAATCATACGAAAGTCGCCCCTGCACATCGCTTGTCTCGTCATGCCAACTCGGCATTCGGATAGAGAATTCACCCGACTCAAACCGCACAACGCAGAGGGCAACGTAACCTCTTTTTTCCTATTCTCCATCGCTGGAAAAAAAAAACATATATACACCCCCATCCTTCGTTCTCGCTATATACTATCGCAATTTCTTCATCCCCTCTCTATCCTCCACGAAAAGAAATAAAAAAGGTAACAAAACGCCCCATTAGAAAGATCCTTCACAAAACAAGCTCAGATATCAACGTACACAACAAGCAAACAGCAAGAAAAGAAAAAGGAAAAACTCTATTCACTTGTTTAATTCATAACGACATTCCTTCTGGATAAACACCTTACTCGATTTTGATGCCTGCCTTCTCGACCTCCTGCTTCGTCACCGTTCCCACCTCGAGCATGTTTTGGATCTCGCTCACACGGTGCACGAACTTCTCGTGGGGCAGGGGCTTAACACCGAGGCCATTGCGGTTGCGGAAGAAGAGAACACCCTTTGCCTCACCCTCTGCGCCTTCGCATTGTTCAACCCACTGGCACCAACGCGCACTCTTCCACAGCGCCTTGATGAAGCCGACTGGGCCGCCCTCGGTGTCGCTGCGGTAATGGCGTCCCATGACTTTCTTGACCGCCTCGGTGGCCTCGTCGGCGCGGTAGAATGGGATCAGGGGGAAGAAGTGGTGGACGACGTGGGTTTCGACGATGCCGTGCATGAGATGGCGGCCGATAAAGCCGAATTCACGGTCGATGGTAGCGGCAGCTCCACGGCAGTAGTTCCATGCCTCAGGGTGATAGTGAGGAAGCGATGGGTCAGTGTGCTGGAGGAAGGTGATGGCGACGAGCCAGTGGTTGACCCAGAGGTAGGGGATACCATACCAGAGGGCCATGTTGGCAGCTCCCCACTTCTGGCAGGCTAGGTAGATGATGTAGCCCATGATGCCGATGCCGATGTCAGAGAGGAGGACCAGCTTTGCGTCCTTGGCCTCGTAGAGAGGGGAGTTGGGGTTGAAGTGGTTAACGCTGCCGAAGTAGCCGTTCTTCTTTCCGACGCCACGACCCTCCTTTTGACTGGAGTGGTAGTTGTGGCCGGTGACATTGGTGAAGAGGTATAGGATCCAGCCGATCAGCTGCTGTGCGATGGAGTGAACCAGGGTCGCGATTGGAGTCTCCTCGGTTAGCTCGGAGATGTCGTGAGCGAGACCTCCTGCATATCTTCGCGTGTACTCGGTACGCGACTTGGGGACGAAAACCATATCCTTCTCGACGTTACCGGTCGCCCTGTGGTGCTTTCCGTGCGAAATCTTCCAGCTGAAGTACGGTACGAACAGCGACGAGTGGAGGATCCAGCCAACGGTGTCGTTAACGATCTTAGATTCCGAGAAGGCTTGGTGACCGCACTCGTGCGCCAACACCCAGATACCGGTTCCGAATAGACCCTGCGCGAATCCGTAGACACCCCATGCAGCAGCCCGTACAATTGCCGGTGAGCCCGCGAGGGCAGGCATGATGTAATTGTTGAAGCCGTAGAAGGTACCCGACAGCAAAGCAAGGTCCCTCGCGACGTATGACAATCCTCTCAGTGCTGAACGCTGGAAGCAGTGCTTAGGAATGGCAGCGTGGATCTCCTTGAATGTGAAGTTGGGGAGCTCGAACTCATTGCCGTAGGTGTCGAGCAGGGGCTTGCCGGCTGACTTCTCCTCACCCATCGAGGAGAGAGAAGTAGTTGAAGACGACATAGAGGGAGCAGTCGACGCCGAGGTAGAGGCCGAGAGAGGAGTCGAGGCCGTCGAGACGGATCCGCTGCAGCGAGCCCGAGACCGTGTCATTGGAGCGTCGAAGGTGGCCATGATGTGTGTGTTCTGTTGTGGAAGTAATTAGTTAGCGGGTAAAGAGAGCAATTGAGAGGATTCCGAGAGTTGATGATGGATTGCATACCAAGGGAGCCCACAAAGGAAGGAAGGAGGGAAAGGTCCAATTGATTAGTTCCGATCCAGACGGAAGGATCAAAGTTGACGGAACGGCGGGTGGGGAGAGAGGGATGGAGAGTTTCGAGGAGATGGAGGTGAAGTGTGAGCGAAAAATATTAAAAGAAAGAAAGTCCGCCTGGACGAATAAATGCGGAGAGCCCTGAGTCCTTTTTCTTTCCCTGCTCTGCTAGCTCAACGGCGAATAGGGAGCGGACAATTACGAGGAGGAACCGGCCTCCAGATCAGAAGCAAGGACGACCTGGGCGAGAAGTGACCAGATTTGAGTTTGCTGGCCGAATGTCTCGAATCTGCCAGTGCCAATGGCGCCAGCGCAAAGGAGTCGCACCCGACAGCGAAAACTAAACCCACTCACTGCCACACCCACTCTCTCCTTCTCGAATCTGTCTGCCTTCTCCGGGAACTCTGCTGCTCCCTTCCTGCTCTCGCTCCCCGCCGTCGTCGTCAATTCGCATCTGCACATTTTTCGGCTCGCGGTGCGTGCAGGGTTGTTGGTCGGGTGCGAAAAAAATGGCTGGCCAAGAGCCTCCTCCCTGCGCACCATTCCCGATACGACATGGGCTGGATGCAGGGTCCAAAGTTTTGTTGAGACGCCCAACGCCAAAATGAAATGCGATCTCAACCGTTTCGAGAGCAGACTTACTGATGACCGATACTGAGCGGCTAGAGTTGAAAAATTTCTCTTGCTGATGCTGTGATCCGACGATCAATCGGTCAGCTTCAGCTCTATTTGCTGGCTGCGTGACGCTACAAACAGACGGAGACATTTACATATGATGACCGAGGCACCTCCATTGTCTTGACGCAGAATGCTCCACTCTCCCAATTGTTCCACCAAACAATTTTCCTTTAGCTACGCCGTTGCAGCCGCAAAATTTCTAGTTCGCATGTGAAGAATCTTTGGATATGTTCCCGAAGGGCCCATCCATTCATTTTGAGATTATTGGAGACCAAAGTTTTGTTTGCATCGATATAGGGACTCCAAAGTGGGTATGCTCTCGGCTCATGGGTCGGAGTACAGGATAGTCGTATTCGCGATACAATTTACCATAAGGGAGCCTAACCACTTCAGAAAATAAATAGCATCCATCTTGAATGGTGCTCTCATATACTGTACTGGTTACTGTGGTCCGGATGCAGCCAGGTGCTGACAGGTAATCCGGTACCGGACACCCATGGCTGACACCTTTTTTTGTGCCGGACATTAAGTATCATGCCATATGATGCCGAGGCGTATGAACACCAGTTGATCAATGGCGAAGCTTGCGGAGTACTGCTAGAACTGGCGGGGTCAGAAGTGGTCCTGCTGGGAGAAGAACCAACTTATAGTTAGGGGGATCTCAGGATAATTGAATATGAACACTTATACTAGCTGACAACTTTTTGTTACCGGACAACGGCCTGCTGACGCTGACAAGTACTCAGAAACACCGGACGGACACCCTCTGCTGACTGCTGACGTCCGGACCACAATACAGTACCAAACTTTCAAGCTTGCGAGCGAGGTGAAAAAATTTGGGCACAAGAGCACTTGAATGGCATATCGAGGGAATATTTACTGTTCTCTTCCGTAGTGTCCCTTTCATTTGTAGCTGGTCTGATCATGACCGATGCAACGATCCTACTCCAACCTAGCCCTAAACTTTAAGCCCTTATGTCAACTATTTTACCTAAAGCCTAGAAGCAAGATTTTGCTATTGAATGAACTGCTGGGAATTCTTCTTGGGGTCATCTATCCTGGGGTAAGGGGCCAATGTTCATTGTGTTTTGCCCTTGAAAGCTCGATTCCGCCCTTGAAATGAACGTCGACGGGTCCATTCAAAGGTTTTACGTACATCTACCACCTATTTAATCATTCCAACCACTCCCTTCCATACCTCTCATCATCCCAAAAACACATCCCAGAACAAGCTTTCGAGGCGTCCTGTCTAGCCACCGATTGACTCATCCAGCGGAAAGGGTTCCCCGAATTCTCTAATGACGAAACAACCGTCGTTGGTGACGATTTGAGGCAGGACCTCAAACAAACAATATCGGCTTCTCAACGTAAGTACACGATTAGCTACGATTCATTGTAACATCCTAATACGACACAGGAATAGGTTTAGCTTCTGGCTGGCATGGCTGGGACCAGCTCCGGAGATCGAACAACAGCCTACGTCGTGGACCGACGAGAGAATTACTACACGTATTACCTGTAAGCATCCACTACTTGCTTACTCCCGCCATTCCATTCAATGTTAATATGTTTGTTATAATAGGCTGCTAGACAACAACTGGGATGTGGATATGAACTGTAATGCCGGGCCCCTCAACCCATCAGCACCGACAAGAACCCAATACGTTGGTACGTGAGCATGAAAGAATGAAGCTTGAGTTTCAGGCTAGATTTCCAACATTGAAGAAGGGCGGAATAAAGAGGTCATTACAATAAGCGCGTGCCAGTTATGGGGAATTACGGGGATATCACTCGACTAGAATAAGTGAATGATCATCTACATAGCCCGGAATCGACACAAGGATTACTGTGATAACCGACGTGCTCAGATCGATGAATTATATTGTAGGTCCCGACCTTATCTCGACACCAGCATATTTTCCCACCGGATATGGATAATCACCGATTTCACTGATCGGAAGGTCCTAAGGACAGTATTCCCAGCGGGCCGGGCTTCACATATTTACGGCTGGCCGGCGGGCTTTCAAAGTAGGCCCGGCCGGCCCCCTTAGCGTGGACTTTTTTAAAAAGACCCGGCTGGCCTACGCGCACCGCCAGGCCTACGCGCACCGCCAGGCCTACGCGCACCGCCAGGCCGAGTGACCCTAAGTGACATGCGCATATTAAGCGGAAACCCCCACAGTGCTATGATATCATTACCAACTACGCTAACACAATCCTACAGAGCGATGATGGAATGAGGGCAAGTGATGAAGAATGAAACGAAAGAATGTCCTGATCGTGGGAAAGCTCCTGTGTTATATGGTAAAAATTTCTCTTGCTTCTCTCCCTCTTTTACCACAGCTACAACTATTAATTTCTCACTAATCACTTATAAGACTTTAGCTACACTCTAAACAGCATGACTAGCCAGCATCTACAACCATGGTGGCAGCTTATAGTTGCTTACTATTGTTAGACCTGCATGAAGTTGAATATGCAGGCAGGCCCGCAGGCCGGCCCGAAAGCCCACGAAAGCCCGCGGGCCGGCCGGGCCCGTGGAATTAGTGCCAGTCTGCATGCATGCATCTCCGCATGTGTTTGATCGATGGCGATTTGAATTATGACTAGGCTCAAATGCAATTGTCGAATTCTCTTCAAGATTGAATGTACGAGATAGAGCTGCACGATCCGAGTGCCTAGTATTTGTACACCCTAAACCACCACGATGACCATGGCAATGAAGTGTGCACTTAACTTGTGATATAAAACACTTGCTGCGAATATGTGCACTGGTATTCATCTGGACTGACCGCAGAAAGATCCGCAATCGCAGCCATCTTTCGAATACACGCTTCGAGGTAGCTGGGGGTGGAATCGGGAGTCGCCGGGGACCGGAGTTAAGCAAGTTCACATCTAGCTTGCACTCAAGTCAGGCCGCAACCGAGGAGAGTACGCCATTGCGAGAAGAGTTCCGATATGGGCGGTAAGTTTTTTCACATGAAGAATGATTTGGGTAAGCGAAAATCGCTCCCTAACTGACAATGTTTATGGTAGTCCATGCATGAAGAGGTATGCACACCGGTGGACGTCAAGTAATGTGTGGGAGACTACACACACTGGACACAAAATTCCTCAACACAATCGAGTTCATCGTACCAGTCGTCGTCCTCATAACTGGAGCTAAGCTTCACTAGCTTCTAGTAAGCACGCCACAAATCTGAATGGGCTCAACGAACTCGGGAGTAAACTCCTCCAACCCGAGAATGATATCCAAAGCACGACAGACGGTGGAGAACAGATTGTGGACCTTGGAACTTTCACTAATTGTCTGGGACGTTCGGAGGTAGAATCGGTAAAGTTTATTTCATTTCTTCTCGAAATCCGTCACACGGGATTTTGTTTTTTGGAAACAGAACGAATGAATGTCATGGTACAGACCCTTGATCCTTCTTCATGGAGTCGTGCTTGAAGACAAAGTGGTGGAGGGCGTAAAAGGCATCGTCCGTATCAAGATCAACGTCAGGTACCTGAGAAGCCATGTCGAGTGAATGTTACGGGAATAATGCAACGGTGGGTCAAACAGAAGAAGGTGTGACGCGGAGACGACGACAGTTGTCGACAATGGAGGATGTCGGCAATGACGATCTGTCACACTGCCCGCATGCCAAGCCAAAGCAAGCAAGCCAGGCACAGCTCCCACACGTGAATGTCAAAGGTCTTTCTTGCGCGAGAGGGGAACATCGGTCGGGTCGGGACTGCAATGTTCGAGATGCCCCATCGTCGGCAATGCAAGGCGTTTCGCTAGGCGAGTAAGTTACTCGAGCACTATATCTATACACGGACAACATCTGTATCCCAACACGCCGGATCTATTAACCAGATAGTTTTTCTGGATGCCACTTTCTCGATCTTTTGCACACGAAGAGGAGATAGGTTTGGGTGCAGCCAAGCTCAAGGGTCGCTCGAAATGAACGTGCGTGGCACGTGGGATCAGCATTGTTCGCTGCAGCCTCCCCGCCATTAGCTGCAGCCGCGATGCCGAACGCACCACATAGAGCAACAGAATGTACCCGCAAATCACCTCCCATCTCCCCTCTGACACTGTCCACTGCCGCCTCCTCCTTGTCACCGGCACCATCACCGCGCCGGACCTCTCGGGCGACATCTGGGTCCTCTCGCATGCGTGTTCCTTCCCTCCACAGCCCTTCCCCGTCCGCAACAGCTCCTTCAAGGCACTCCTTCACCTCTCTCCGGGCGAAAATAACCTCACCCTCGACTTCCGCCCCTCCCCCTCCCCCTCATCCTCCTACAAAAGTGTTTTCGACGTTACCTACCTCCCGCTTCTGCAGAACCCACCGCTGCACCTCGCCATCATCGTCGCGAAGGATTCGCCGCTTCGATACGATGACGTTCCCGGCGCCACAGCAACGCTGGAGAGCGCACAGAAGAAGCTGCGATTGGCCGGATATTTGTGGCAGGCGTTTACAGCGAACGAAATGTACGCACAAGGACTCGGACACCGAACGTTTCGGCTCGATGAAGCCTGGCTGCCAGATACGCTGAGCAAGATTGATTCTCCGCGGCGGAATACAGCAAGGATCACAGTGCTGCGCTCGAAACACTCAGCTGCGTATATCCGTGATTCCTCGCGTGCGCAGCAGAATCACGCTAGCAAAGATAAGAATAATTTATTCAACGTTGCTCTGGAGGCCGTGCGTGACCATCCCGAGTTCAAGGTGCAAGGTGGGGAGAAGGTTCATGTTGCGGCGATGTTTCTGGACTCTGTGTGGGATCGCGGGAAGGCACTGATCACGGGACATGCGGCGTTGGGGTGTGAAGACGCCGGAGGGGTTGCGTTAGCGATTTTCGGGAGCCACACACTGTTCGCGTGGCCAAGTTGTATCGAGGAGATTGTGCCGGCGTTTAATGATCCAAGGCCGGTGGATACACGGTATTGTGGGATAGATGCGGAGGGGAAGACGTATTTCATGGCTGCGAATATTGGGATTGGTGCCTTCCTCCACGAATGCGGCCACCTCTTCGGCTGCCCACACCAACCCTTCGGCGTAATGCGCCGCGACTACACCCGTCTCCACCGCTCCTTCTCTGTCCTCTCCCCAGGCGAAACCTGCCACTGGCACCGCCACGACACCCTCCGCTTCCTCCGCCACCTCGCATTCACACTCCCCTCCGATCCTCCCTGCACCCCCGGCTATATCTCCGCCTCCCCCGTCCCCGCAGGCATCCTCATCACCTCCCCCACCCCAATCCACCTAATTGAATTCCGCACCTCGGGCAACGAACACCCGACCTCCACCATCGAACCCAGCCAAACCTCGGCACTCATCCCATACCCGCCCACAGACACAGGACTCACCATCCTCTCGCGCTCCCCGGTACTCACCATTCCATCGACATCTGCGCTCCTCCCGTCGTCGGGGACCTTCCGCACCCCACTCGTCGGCACCGGGAAAGGAAATTTCCAGCGCATCCTCATCCCGGCGCCTCTGACGCGCCTGCGAATCCACTCCGGCACAGCTCTAGATGGGCTCGAATTCTTTGGCACTTCCTCGGAGGGGGTACTGTTTGGGACTAGAGGGGGAGGGAAGGTAGATTTTGTGTTTCAGCCGGGAGAGGAGTTGAGGGGGTTTGTGGTGAGGAGCGGCGCGTGGGTGGATGCAGTCAGGGTTAGGACTGATCGTAGGTGGGGGGAGTGGCGGGGTGGGGCTGGGGGCGGGGAGAGGGAGGTTATTGTGCCGCCGGGTTGTAGGATTGTGGCGGTGGTTGGAGAGGTGGGACAGTGGGTTTTGGGGTTGGGCGCAGAGTATGTGGATGCTGGGAAGCCGCCGCCTGTACCGCCGAGATAGGGAGGTGGTGGCAGATGTTATGTAGGAGGCATTGAGATCCTAGCATAGATCCTGCACATCGCGTATCCAAGGATTAACAGCTTAGCTTAGCTGGCCGAGAATAGTGCTCTAAATAACAAGTGCTGTAAACATCATCAGGAATTCGAAACTCAGGGCGCTACAAACGCCAGACTGCGAGCTCAAAACCTGTAGTGCTCACTCTTTTGCCTTGCTCTGCCTTGCGATTCTAGCTTAGGTTCTTGCGCCCAAACTTTTATCTTTTTGTCACTACAGTAACAACACAAGATGCTAAAAACTGTTGTATATATCAAAAACTGATCGCTTAGTGCTACATGTACAAACAGCAGGTGCTATAAATGTAGGTGCCTTAAATACCGGGGTTCAAACCCTCATAGCGCAATAAACGCGAGGCGGCGGGCTCAAAATTTGCAGTGCTCTAGACCCGGGGTTCGAACCTCAAGGCGTTACAAACGATAGGTGGGTAAACGCCAGGCTATCATGAGTTTAAAACTTGTGGTGCTCACACTTTTGCCCATTGAAATGAAAGTCCATCTGAAGAACGGGTGTTTTGGGTACGGCAATTCTGTTTGCTTTGAAGTGCTTTCTTGCAGAGTGAGTGAACTTCCGTGAGATCATTCAATCAACAAGAACTGATAGCTTAGCATAGCTAGCGAAGCATGGCGTTCTAAATAAAATATTTGAGAAGCACAGGTGCTATAAACGCTAGCCACAGTACACACTCTTTTATCTTGTCATGCGTTTGTTGTCACTCTCTGGCAATCTAGTTTTACTCTTGGTGTCCCACAAATCATATTCCCTAACTTTGGGATGTTGGAAGAAAGTTGGTCTATCCAAATGTATAGATACAAGGAAATACATTGTATATGGTTACGCTGATGAAGCTAAATAATATTAATGCATGATCATGACTATCGACAGCAAGAAAACACCCATGATGTCTGACCATAATACTAAACCTACACTAAGAAAAGAAAAGACAAAAAGCTTCTACAATCAATTCGTGGATCCGGGCTGCTATGAGGGAGGACATTAAGAAATAAGCGAGATTATACGTGGTCTAAACAAAGTAATAAAGGTCTATCGTACATTCTTAATTGGTTACCGCTTTCAAGCATACCGACCTCCAGAATTCGCACTTCACTGTCCCACAATATCAGTCGCGTTCGGTGTTGGTTGTTTGTTTGCGGTCGTTGCAACAGGCTCCGTGGGGGCATCAACCTTAACTTCCGGCTGAACCTCGAAGGATTCTACAGGAACAATGACAGAATCCAATGCAAAAGGAAGTGGATGAAGGCTGCTGTCGGGCGAGAGCATTGGGACAAGCGGCTCCTCTAGAAAGGCTTTTGTCGATCTCCGGGATGGGGAACGGGTGGCGGGCTGATCGTCTTTCCGCTGCCCCGTCATAAACGTCTCATGGTAAATCATACAAAAAATGCCTTGGGATGTCTTCGCATACTTGAGGGTTTCGATCTTTCGCTTACAATTCCGGCACCTAAGCACCAGCCGCAATAGGCCTGATCTCCAGGAAGAATTGCAAGATCCTCAATCTTTTAATCACATGCCGTGCAGCTGTAAGTACAGCTGTTACAGATCAGTAACCCATCTCCAAGTAGCAATAGGTTGGCTTTAGAATCTAGTAATATGCCGCTGCTATTACATTAGAAACAATCAATGTGCCATCAATTACCAGCTGCGCTTCTGTAAGTACTTGTGGTTTAGGGTATAGATAGAATGCCCAATGGTCAACCGTCTACTTAGACACTAACCTAGCTCAATGCTATACCCTCCTCAAAGATCTGTAGCTCTTGTGTAAGCCTTGATATTTCGACGCAGGAGTTGGTGCTCACCTCTTCGCACCTCGTACATGAAAATACACATATTATCACCTAGAATGGGCGAGTCCGGCGGTAAGGGGGGAATAGAGCTGAGGAGCGAAACATGGTACCGCCATAGTGACGCTTTGATTGACGGGAGTGCAGGTCTTAGAGGTCGGAGTACCGAGGGTTCTTGATCTTCTGCTTGTAGCGGCGGTGGTGGTGGTGGTGGTGGTTGAGGAGAGAGCGCCGCACCAACCAACGGCTCCGATAAAGGTGCGGGTATTAGGGGCTGGGATGCCGAAGATTCTTCATCATCGGCTTGGAGCGGTAGTGTATCACAGATGGATGACACTGTACCAATCAGAGGCTCCAGGGCTTTATCTTCGGGTTGCAACAGTAATGTATTAAGAAGAGCGCTATACTAACAAGTGGCTCTAGGGCTTCTCCATTATTGGGTCGCAGCAGTAATGTATCAAACGAGAGCGCTATACTAGCTAGTGGCTCTGAAACGACCGATGCGGGTGCATGAACCAGAGGCTGGGATGCCGAGGACTCTATATCATCGGCTTGCAGCGGTAATGTATCAGGAGAAGAGAGCGTCTCACCGACCAGCGGCTCGAAAGCTGTACAAGGGCTATCAACGTAGCCCATGCCATAAGGTGGTGATAGGCGTCCATTGGTTGGAGTAGAGCTAGGGAGTACTTCAACAATGGGTTCAAGGTCTGAACTGCCTAAATTCCAGATATCCTGCGGCCAAAGTGGTAGCGATATTACACTTATGTTGGAAATGACATTGGCAATACTCAGGTCTAGTAGACTAGACCATCAGGTATATGCCATGTCCGAGCTTTAGGGCGAGAAAGAGCAGTCCCATATATATGCGTATATATAAACCTTCGTCTCGCGCAGAACCCATTTGAATGCCGTCTTGCATGAGCAAGTTGTTGATGTCGTCAGAATTGATGCTTTATCCTCGTTTATACGTACACTATCCACTTCAATTGATATTTCCAAAATAGTTACTGCATCATCGTCGTCGATACGTGGGGCAGTCGGACTATTCTTGATTGCTCGAAGCTGTGCTGAAATTTGACGATGCGACTCCAATAAATCTTTAACAGCCACGTCGGGACTTTCTAGTTTTTTGAGGGCGTCGGCATTGAAGTGACTGAATTGTCAGAATCCAATTGACAATCCATCATGTGTGCTGGGTTTGGGGCGAGTACTCACCAGAGCATAATCCCTATCAACATATGTTGCTGCAAATTAAGCTCGCGACTTTGCTTTGTTTCCTTGTGTTACAGGAGAAGCGGGGAAGAAATATGTTAGGTATATGTCATGGCCGCAAGCGGCCGAATGCAATATGATTACAAACAAACAAATGTTGCTGCAAATCCTCCAACCGCTCCAATTCGAGCCTGACAATAGAGTCCAGAGTCTGAGTTTCTGTCTCTATTTCTGGCAAACATTGATCTGACCACCATTTTCTTACACAGTAGATCAGCCAACGATGAATCTCCGCATTTGAGAGCCCTCTGTATGGCAATAATGTGTCAGTGACTAATGTTTTAAATTTTGGTGACGGTTGCCCAATCATATGCATACCGTGTAAGCAGAATCCATAGTGTCATCCAATGACCAATTCGCTAGGAGGAATTCCAAAATCTCGTCTCTGCGCCAATCGTTCGTGATTGCCGCATCCAAAATAGCATTGGTTATCCTCATGCCGCGGATTCTTAGTAGCAAGTGTTCCAAGATCTGCCTGTCGTATGTTCGTACAAACTCCATAAATACCTCTTCAGTTATATCAATATTGCCATTTCTACGCAATATATGTAACGTCAAATCCTTATCAGCCATCTTAGCGATCGCCTCAGCGTCAACAGCGCTGATTCCCATATCTGGGTCGCTAGTTAACAAATTTAATATCGTGATTCTGTCGGATCTTTGAAAGATCTGATGTGCTATTTCCTGAATAAATTTAGCAGGATCCTCCCTAAGAACCCTATAGAGAGCCGGTTTCCGTAGACGTGCGTACTCCGGAAATACTATAGCCTCACAAGCCTGGACAAGAGCTTGCATTACCGTCTTCCCATTTTTGTTGATTGCAGCGGTCACTATATCAAACACATGCATCGCGACTCTTTCAACAACTGATGGGGGGACCTCCTGGGAGAGCCTTGTGTTGTGTTCGCTACACACGAACACTCCAGGTGAGTGATTCTTGAATCCAGAATTAAGTCAACGGCAGAACTGACGGAGCGCGAGCGAAAGCACCAGAACTTGGCTTTTTGAGATTGAGGATCCACGAGCGGATACAGAAGCGTTTTTATATTCGAATAATCGCCCCCAGCATGATGATGCCAGTTTTCGGTAGCATAATTGACGATAGGATATTCGTGCATCAGTTTCAATTTCCATCGAGGCGCGCTCCTCACAAGGTCTTCAAAGTTTAAATAGGCCAGGCAGAGCTTTGCTATGTAAGGATGCACAGGGGCCTGTATAGGCGAAACCAAATCCGCACTATTGAGTAGAATACCAGACTGGATACAGAATTCCTCCATCGTTTGATGGATGAATTCGACTGTCGATGACTCTCGTAGACGCACTGAAGGTTTTGGCACAACTTTTAACACGGCGCCAGCCAGAGTCACGACGCTGTCCACAGTGACTTTTGGCATGTAGAGCAATGTTTCCTCTTTGCATTTTGAGCTGGGCTTTGTAGCAAGCGCCGCTTCCAGTTCACACATGGATAATGGCCGTTTTGCGTAAGCAACCCATAACAGTGTAAGCCGTGCCTTGTCTCCTTCCCGCTCCAGAGTCTCCGCTATCAGAACGCGATACAATTTGTCCAGGTCGCCTGGAAGCTGAGTGATTTTGGTCTGTATCTCCAGCAGGTTAGGTTGTACCATTCTGCTAACTTCGTTTAAAAAAATGGAAGTCCATAAGAATGTAGTTTCAGAGCGCAGTTTAAGTTCGGTCTCAACAGTGGTACGTATCGCAGGGCTGAAGTTATCCGGAAACTTAGAAACCTCCTCCTCAATGTATCGTGCTATGTCACTTTTATGAACTCTTAGATCAAGAACAGGGAAGTTTCTGAGGTAACGTAAAATGTCCACTTCAGGCCGACTTGTTATCAGCAACTTTCAAGAATGCTTTTGAATCCTTCCGTTTGCGGGAAATGGTTCTCCAATCCTGTTCAGAAATTCTTTCCTTGAGTCCATTCCCGGTTGTTGCTCGCACTCATCCAACGCGTCTATTACGCAGTAAATTGCACCGAAGTACCGGTCATGTATCATTGCCTTGAAAAATTTCCATAGGGTTCGTTCGAAATTACAAACTTGGGTCCTTTTCTTTCGTAGAACTTCAGGATTTGCTGGAAAACAGGTGGAGCAATAAGAAGCTGATCAATTAGAGATCGCAAAGCTGCAGAAACCGTACGAAGGTTCGGATCTTGTTGATAGAAAAAGAAGTAGATCACCTTAGACTGGCCAGGTGCTTCGCCGTCAGCGGCAGTTTGCAGGGGAGTAAGCCATTCAAGTTGTTCAATAAGATATCTCGAGAATACTGTCTTCCCTTGCCCGGGGGTGCCTCTGATCCACAACGGTGCAACCGTCTTTTGGGAAATCCAATTCTGAATCTTCTCGTTGCTGGCGACCCATCCTAGGGTATCTTTCGAATGTTTCTCCACATGACGTTCACGGAATCCCAGATAATCCGGTGAATCGAGTGCATTTATACAATTTAATTCTGCTTCCGATAATCCTAGCCAAGTTTCAATAAAGAAATTTTCAAACCTAGACACTTTAATTCGGATAAATAACTACGTACTCTGTCGGTATGGTTTGAACCGTTGGGCAACAATTTCCGGCGCCCGCTTCACAAGATTCACTATTCTACCCAACACCATCAGGTAATCCTCACAATGAGGGCTACTAAACTTGACCATAGATAAATGGTCAGCTTGGATGGCGAGTTGGTTGCGAAATTCCCCACCACGCGCTGAATATGTCGCTGAATCTTTCGTAACCAATAGTTGTTTGGGACCCGTCCTTTCCCATCGGCCGGTGGTTGGGTTTGCCTGGCAACTAAGTCAGAAACATACCAAAGGGAATGAAAGAATGTGGTTTACCTGAATGGTGGGAGATTTCTTGGTTTCGTAGGATGATATCACTTCAGAGTTCTTAAGCTTGTCGATGAACTGACGATAAAACTCCTTCTCCAGCTCTTCCAAGATTTGTGACCCCGGAGAAAGGTTTCTGACCAACTGTTCGTTGGGTTGTCCTTCTACCATACTCATCAGGCTTTCGGTTGCGATGCCTTTATTCGGAACTCCAAAGAAACTATTGAAAATGCGCTTTTCGGCTTTTTTAAATGCCTTCATAAATAATTAGCAACTAAAATTGTGTAGTTATGAATCGGCTGAACGTGCATGTTTTATTATGAGCCCACCGAGACTGTGACCAAGAAATATCAAGGGTCCTAACATCAGTCAGTTTGCTTTAGCTCTGTCGGAGCAACACATAATGTTAATGGCGAATACTGACAGACGGCTTAGTGCGAGCATTCTTCAAGGCCTCGAGAAAACGGCCCGATAAATCATGGATGGAAGTGTTGCACAAGGACTGAACCAGTTTCGAATCGTATCCGTAGGTAAGTATGCGTGCACGCAGCTTATTGCTTTCCAAATCTGAAGGTAAAAAGTCACGAAGCCAGTTTTGTTGATGACTAGCCTTCCAAGACCCGAAGGCGTGGCCTCCAAGTCCACAAACAGCAACGATACTAGTGTACAACTAATTCAGTATCGGTGAGAAGAGATAGTAAGTACACTTACTCTACCGTTGGATCATCGGGGGTGCTCAGTCGGCATAAGTCTCATATCCCGGCGGTGCCGCTCGAACCTCTGGGCCATACCGGTCACAACGGTCAAAAATCTTTGGGACATCGCCATACGATACAGTCGCAACTTGCTGAGAATTGACTTCAGCCAGAGATAGATGAAGTATCTCAATGTTTTTGTCTTCATTGTCCAAGTTCCCCAAAACACCTAGTAGGTCATTTTCTGCAACGCCGGAAGAAATAGATTGGAATCGAATAGTAATAGGTCGCAGCAGAACATCAAGTGACTGTAGGGTATCAGCTGCCGGTGCAGGCGATTCAGTCCTCTCGTTCGAATTTTGCTCTTTGAGTGTTGATAGCTTTTTAAAAAACGAACGCCGGAGAGCTAGGCAGAGAAACCCCAGATTCCTGAATATCCATGCTCGACAAACGTAGAATAGCATCGCGAAACACAACGCCTGAGCGGGACGTCTGAGGAAGCTCCATTGTGGCAGTAGATTATTTTGGGTGGATCTGGACCTAGACCGATTGTGTGATAGTGCGGTTTCCGCTAAGTATCGGACTTTGGTACGGAAACGTAGATGTGAGCGCACGCTTGCAACTCAAACCGTCAGCAGAGGTCGGAAAAACTGCAGCGTTGGAAGTTTGGATTCTGATGGATGGGAGGATTGAGTTTAACAGCTTTGTGACAGCCCTACTGCGTGGCCAGCTTTTTGGTGACAGTGGGGTGTGTGTAATGTGTTTGAGGCGCAGTAGCAGGAAATGATCTCACAGTCAAAAATTGATGTAATTGGGCAACTTCGGTCAAGTGACAGAAAAATATAATGGACTTTACGAGTAATAATTAATCGCGTATTTGGCCGCCAAGCGATTATTTCTGGTCGCAAAAGTAGTGGCAATATTTGACCCTCTCCGTTAGTCTGTCAGTCGGCGCGGATACGACGTTGCGTAGCCCGCTAGCGAGAAAAAGCCGTAGACAGACTACCTCTCCGTGATATTTTTTTACTTACTAGGTAAGTACTTAAGTAAGTACCTTGTATATATGGAGCACGACAAAAAGTGCTGAGTCTTATAAACTAAATTCTGGCTATTATCCTTAGAGAAGCATCAGTTTGTGGCTCTCACGTGACCTAGTGAGTTTGCGAGCTAGCGCGTGGGAGCGTCGCCAGACTGCCCAAATGCCATACTCTACAGAATCATTCCCCAAGACTTTCATAAGCCATATACAGAAGTTTTAGTTTTATAAAGATTTTAAGTTTTATTGAACCCCCTATAGGGTACTGTACCGGTCGATAAGGTTGGTACACGCCCTTGACCTGACTCGATTTTTTATTAGTACAAGAGGTGTCTGACCGGTATTTTATCAAGTACGGTAATGCTGTGACAGATTTTGAGAAAGGTACAGCAAATGAGGGTGACAGAATGGGAAAAGTACAACCCTAAGTTTAAGAGCAGCCATAGTAAACCATATATAGCCCCACAATTCATCAACAATTACTTGTAAGTAATAGTACGATCGAGCCCTCCTGATATATTTTACCCTTTAGTACAATCACTGTTGACCTCTAGCCTTGTAAGTACAAAGCCTACGTGACGCTTACCATTGTATAATATAGTTAAGTACGTACACCCTCTGTGATCGCTGATGTATTAACCTTATTGACTGGTATAGTATGTAGTTGCAATGGTCAGCTAAAATGAAAAGTCAACCAAAACGTAAAGCAGTGAGCAAAGGCTCAAAGAAATGAAAGAACTGGTCCTCAGCGCTTGGGCTTCTTCGACTATGTGAGTTCTACTTCCTTCGCCTGCCCATGCCCGCAGGTCGCCGCCGGGTAAAATTTCGTGCCCAACGCAATAGAAAATTGCCCTCCACAGTTCTCAAACATGTATGAGGCCGCAGCATTGTAAGTGAACATGTCAGCACCTAGGTGGGAACCTGATATTTCTCAGTTAATCTCGTGTTAGAACAACCGACTTTCGATAGGATATCTTATGGTATTTAAAAAGTGTTCATAGGCCAAAACTTCACAGTACGTGAAAAATGGACGCTCCGGAGAGGCATTTTGGTGGTGGGAGGATATTTCATGGGCGCAAGCGACCTGCTCGGGTCCAGTGATGGATACGGGCCCATCACGGATGGCCCAATATCCAGGCCATCTCCGGATTGCCCGGGCCATCCATGGATGGCCCGTATCCACCACTGGACCCGAACAGACCGAAACAGAATGGGCTTCTAGCAACTGTTTCAGTGGGAGCAGCACTCCTATACTCGCTACTGTCCCCAAATGCTGCACCAAGTCGTTGGAGGGGGAGTCGCGATGGACACGAGGGAGCCCTGTTTCCGTGTCGTCACCGCCTGCAATGACGAGCGTGAAGTATGAGGCGCCGTAGATAAAGCTCATGCTACCCATAAATACCGTTTGCCCAGCAGGCTAACCAACGTTATAACGTCACAAATCGTCCTTAAAGCACCACACCATCGAGTCTTCCCCTCTCCATCTACCACACAAAGTTAGATTTCGTCGTTTGGAATTAAGCCGCTGACGAAACCTGACCTCAGACGTAGCCCAACGCAACATGTCGCACCTTTAGAGTGACAGGAACCAGCCGGTTCTCTTCAACATTGATTATGCAGAGATAGGAGGGAGCTTTGACCGTTTTGTCATTGATCTCCTCGCCATATTCTTCCTCGCGGAACTTTTCGTCCTATTCTCTATCCTCTCGACCTCGACGACGTTTGCACTCCTACAGTGGTACTCCAACTGCAGCCCGAAAGCGTGCGCATCATCCGCCAGCAGATGAACCGTATTAGTATCCAAACAACCTGAGCGAACCTTTGCTTCCGCAACTTGCGGACGAAGTGGGTACACCCGGATGGATAGGCACCTTGCCCGGATCGTGGGACTGAGTGAAACAACTGTGCAAACTAATTCACACTCACCGAGCTCCACTCCGGGGAGGTATTCTCCATCGGGTCCCACGAACGATCCCCAGCCGTGAATGATTCCAAGATATCGTTCAGACAATCCATGATGCATGATGGCTCGCGGGTCGTGCAATGTTCGATGTCGAAGGTGACATGTTCGATTCCTGCTCTCATGTTAGTAGTCTCTTGTATTTGCACTTTGGAGCAAAAACGCTGCTGTACCCTGCTCATTATCATTTCACAGCATTCGGGTCGATCCGATTCGTCGATGGATCAATGGAGGAAAACACCAATGAATCCTATTCCCAGCATTGTTCTATCCACACCAATCAATCCGCACAGCACACAACGCAGCACACAGCAACAAATAAGTACTAAATACAGTTCCACCAGAACAGCAGCACACTCTCTCCCGTCTTCTCGTCTGCGTTTAATCGAAAACCCAATACAACCCGCGCGCCCGCTGTCCTTTTTTAACCACCGCTACTTAGGATATCTACTACACACTACTCCTCATACTTATCATCATCCTCCACCTCTACTGCCCTCTTCCCCCCTCTATCGAGTTTGACCATCGCAATCCCATCCGCCCTTCCATCGCGTCCCTCGAGCAGCATATCCCTCAATCTCTCCTACACACTATCAGCACCTATTGCAGGACAAACGAAAGTGGAAACTCACCCTTCCAACCTCAACACCTTGTTCCACCATGGCGTTTGTAACTCTGTATATTGGACCCCACAGGTTGAGGGTGTAGACGATATACACGAGCAGCGCGACGAGCACGAGGAACAAGAAATAAAACGGGCTAGAGATGACAGCGTAGATTTCGTTCCATCCAAGCGCAAGCATGACCCCGTAGATCCAATACGGTACCTGGGCCACCCCGCCGATCGCAGATCGCTTAGCTTCAACGTATACACTGTCCGCCATGCGCTTGAACCGCTGCGTCATATCGTGTTTCTTCGCCTCGGAAAGGATCTCGAAGGATTCGTCGGTGGGTTCGTCGTCGAATGAGGAGGCCTCGGTGGGCGGGGAACCGAGGTAGCTGCTGATATCGGGCGGGGAAGAGGTGGAGGAGAGGACGAAGTGGGAGACGCGTGGGATCAGCGTGAGAGTGGTGGAGAGCGCTTTTTTGTAGGCGCCTTCGATGTCGTCGGTGGGTTTCCAGACGCGAGGGACGCCTTGCTCGTCATAGCGGAACTTGTCCTCAAAGCTAGTTGCAGTTAATTATATGTTGTCGATAGGCAGAGTAGGTGGAATACCTCTCACGAAGCTTTAGCAATAGATTGCCTTCCAGTACCTCCTCATCGACTTTTGCAATGAGCACAGCCCACCCTCTTTTCTTCAGCCTCCATATACCCAGCGCAGTTTCTTCATCTGTAGAGTTGAAACTGCGGCTTTTGCTCTCAAATTTCCGTACCGCATCGCTGACAGTGTCCTGCCATGTCTTCCATACCCGATCCCACAAAGTCTCATCCATACGTTTAAACTCCAACTCCACAGGCTCCTGCAGCTTGCTCCTGATCCCGCGCTCAAGTCTGGATACGAGTCGCTTCATCTCTTCGCCTCTAAGGCGCGCGGCAATCACGTCGATTTCCTTTTGCAGCATATCCAGCTCATCATCATGCGATGTCCAGGCAGTGCTCTCGCCGGGGATATAGCATTGTTCCGCTTCCTCCTTGAACCTGCCCACAACCTTCTCTCTAGACTCTTCGACAATCTTTGCAAAGTCGTAAGTGGCCGAAGAGGAATCCGACGCATTCGCATTCTTAAGGACGTGAGTGACGTCTTCGGTGAATTCTCCAACCGCACGTTTGCTGAGCGCACTAAACTGTCCAACAACCAGTCCACGTAACCGTGTTTCCAGGGCTTTCCGCAGTTCGGTCTTCTTGCGTTCAAAAACTCCTTTATGGTACCGGCCACCCGACTCCTCAAAGCTATCGATGGCTACTGTCAGTGCCTGCTTCATCGCCGGTCCTAATCCGTTTAGAACTGTTCCGCTCTTTGCGCTTTCTTCGAAAGGCGCGATAATCTCATTGAATCCCGTTGTACAAGTGGCCGCAATCTCATCGCACCGAAATTGTGCAAGGAGCTCTTGCTGCGACGGCAAGTCCAAGTCCTTATTTGTGACAATCTGGTTCCAAATATTCTCTGCGTACATAGGAAAACCATCGGCCGGGATCCGCCTATGGTATGCCGGCAAGAAGATACCGTCTTTGCTTCCCTGTGACAAGTGCTCATCCGATGACATTGCCTCTGCCTCCGGGAAGATGCCCTCACGGAACCTTCCGCGTAGATTCTGCGTCTCCGATACAAACTTCTCGGGCTGTAGAATCTTATGTGGAAGCGCTGTGAACTCAAAGTCGAAAAAGTCGGTGATCTGGGAGTTTTCAAGACCGGGAGGCTTTGCGAGGGTGCTCCAGATGCGGGTTAAGTCGGCGACGAGCGTGTCAGACAAGTTCTTTAGAGGTGTGTGGCCGATATGATCGCGGATTACGAAAAAAAGGAGAGATCGATGGGTCGTGCTGCAATAACTCATCAGTGGAAGGTCGTAATGGCATGAGTGGACGAACACACCTCCGATCCTTCAAGAAGAGTCCAAGATTGACCTCGAAAACTGTCTTCAGCAGTCCCATGTTGGCCCCTTGATACAACCCAACCTGGTGTTCCCAAATGTTGACAATCTTTATATCCCATATCAGCATGCCACTCCGTCATTTGAGAAAGATGAAACGCACCAACACTTCACTCGTAGCCAACGCGAACAATGCACTCTTACGCTCAAAGTCCTGGTCCTCGCCACGCTCGCGACCATCGGTTCCCTCCACGTCCATAACCAAAATATTCTTCCCCATCTTTTGTTCCTCGTCCTCTTTCGCCTTCGATAGCCAAATCCCCTTTGTTGTCTGCTGACGCGACGTTTCGTCCATGACGTTGAAGTCCGTTCCGAAGAGGTGGTTTAACAGCGTCGATTTGCCGGTGGACTGCGAGCCAAAGACAGCAACTACATGGTAGGCGAAGCCGGCAGTCAATAGGTTCTGGGAGGAGAGGTAGAGAGGAAGCTTAGTTCTAATAGTAGTAACTCATGAATTAGCTTGAGATCCGGGTAGAAGGGGAGCGGACGGAGACGAACGTGAACTCCTTGCTCCCGTCAATAACTTGCACGCCGTGTGAAAGCTCCTTCAGCTCTTCGGGAGAGACATCTTTCATGCCGGCGAGGGAGCCGTGCATAGCAACACTTGAACGGCGTCGGTGGCCGTTAACGGCGGACATTTGGTTGGCGGAGCGGACAGGTATCGTATAGAACTCGGGTAAACGGGTTCGTGAATATAATGATTGTCCTGTTCTTCTTCCTCAGTTGCAGAATCGGGTGGCGGAGGTGGTAGGGAGTCGACAGTCCAGTAGTAAAAGGAGCGATCGTGACAAGGCAAGGGGTTGAGCGCGACGTCAGATATACAGCCAAGACACTAGTTGACAAAGCCGTTCGACCAACCACATGCCGGCACTCGCGCTTGCAGAACACGTAGATACATTTACACTTGTCCTTTTGCTGGCAAATCCCAACGTTGCTGCCGCTTTACCTTTTATTGTCGGTCTTCTGAGTTGTCTTAGCGTTTGCTAGCAAGTTGAATCGTACGTCAGACCCTAACCCTCTAATGGCTTTCGTTATTGGTTGACGTCACGCGGTGTCACTGAGTGTAGAGGCGTGATTGTGAAATGATCAGCAGTCCAAGTCCGGCTTCCAAGATGCGAGGTCGTGCACTTCATTCTTTGTTCCATGTGATGGGATTTTGCGAGAGGCATCCACAAAGCTCAAGCACCACAGTTTCTCTGCGCAAATTCTAATCTCTCCAACCCAGATGTGCAGTGTATCGTACCTACAGGCGGAAACGTGCAGCTAAAATGATCCGGCCGTATCAAATGCGCAGCTAAAAATGGTGCCTGATTCGGATGTTTCCGAGAAACCCACACCAAATCCTACGGCGACGGAAGGGTCGAGACTTACCCAAGTACTTGGCACACCGGAGCAGCAGAGGTCCCGCCACTTCTTTGACAGTCTTTCGCAGCGCCCACCAGTTATTGAACGCGGTACTACCTAGAATGATTGATATTCCCATTATTATTCCACGACATCCTCGTACATGCTAACACTGTGCACTCTTCCCACCACCGAACAACTCGTCAGCGCAAAAATTGAACTCCCAAAGATTGTGTGGTTGAACGGTTCTGGGGACAAAGAATAACGAATATAGATGGAAGATGATGAGAAAAAGAAGAGCGAGTTGATGGAGGGAGTTGCATGGTCGAGTGAGAAGAAGTGTTTGTTGATTTCGCTTGCTAAAGATTGCCAAATTTTACTGCTCTATGTAATCAGCGCTAATAGCTCAGTTGGGAGAGCGTCAGACTGAAGTCCAATAACCCGGGGTAATCTGAAGGTCACCCGTTCAATCCGGGTTTGGCGCATATATTTTACTGTTTCGTGACCCACGTTTTGAATGTTCTCCGGGTATGGTTTCTGTGGTACGATGCAGCACGAAACGGATAACATGCCATGCACGACTAATAACAACTTCCGAGATGTACCAGTACCCCAACAAGGGGAGAGCACGAACAATACAACAAGGCAGCAAGGCAATGGCGTTTGGATAAGCTTCCGACGAGTGTCCATAAGAGCGAACACCTTGGTGGATAGTTGGGATCGAACTCTATTTCATGTGGCTAGTCCCGCACTCGCTCTGAAAGTGTAAATGGAATCTACCTCTCTTATGATGCACTATCGCCAGCAGGAGGATGAGAACAAACCACCGACGAACTACGAAGTCAGCACCAATGATCTTACCGCCACAGATACCGAGGCACCAATCATGGACGAAGACGGGAAATCGAGTAAAGAGGAGAAGGTGTTTCTGCGCCGACTAGACTGGATCCTGATGTTTGTCCTCAACGGTCATATTACACCAAAGAGTTAATAATTATGAACAGAACCTACGTTTGGACATCATATTGCATCAAACAGATCGATGCATCTAACTACAAGACCGCCTATGTCTCCGGTACGTTCCCCTCTCATCACCCATTTCCCTTCTAATACTCGCAGGAATGAAGGAGGATTTAAACCTCCACGGCAATGAGCTTAACTACTTCGACGCCGTCTTCCGTGTCGGCTACGCAGTCTCCATTATCCCCTCCTCCCTCCTCCTCTCTACCTATCGCCCCTCGGTACTCCTCCCCTCCCTCGAGCTCGTCTGGGGCATCATGACTGGCCTGATGGCGGTCGCATCATCTCCCACGCTAATCTATATCGCCCGCTTCATAATCGGCGTTTGCGAAGCATCTTCATACCCGGGCACAATCACAATCCTGATGAATTGGTATACCCCCGCGGAATTAAGTACACGAGTATCACTATTCTCCACCTCCTACCCCGCCGCCAGCATCTTTGTCGGCTCCCTGCAAGCCGCGCTCTGGGGCGGACTCAACGGCACCTCCGGAATGGCGGGCTGGCGCTGGCTCTTCCTCTTCAACGGCATCATGACCGTCATCGTCGCCGCCGTCGGGTACGCCATCATCCCCGACTCCCCCATCGACACGCGCGCATGGTGGCTCAGTGCCCGCAGCCGGGAGATCTCGCAGCGGCGAATGCTGCGCGCTGGAAATACTGTCGGAAAATCAGGGGAGGTGCATTCCCTCCGCGACTGGCTGCGGCTTACCGTGCGTCTCGTGTGCGGGTGGAAGTTATGGGCGTTCGGCGCTGCGTACGCACTGTGGAGTTTTTCACAGAACGCAAATGCGTGGTACCCACTATATCTAAAGTCACTTACATTCCCGGATGGAAGCAAGCGCTTCTCGGTAGAGCAGGTGAATCTTGTCCCGATCCCTGCGTATATCCTCCACGGCGCCACGATGTTGTTGTTTTCTGCGCTGTCAGATAGAAAGCAGCATCGAGCACGGTATGTCGCCGCACCACTGGTCGTGCATATGAACGCGTGCATTACGCTAGCGAGGTGGCCGGAGACGTTTAAGGCGCAGATGGTCGCGATGCATTTGCTATTTGTGAGTAATGCGGCGGGACCGGTGGTGTTAGCGTGGCTGGCAGAGGAGGTGATGGATGTTCCAGAGGAAAGGACCGTTATGGTGGCTGCGATGGTCACGGTGGTTTATGCGGTTGATTGCTGGGCAAATCTGTTGCTGTGGCCTGCGAAGGAGGCGCCGAGGTATCGATATGGATATGCGTTTGCGGCGGTGTTTGCGGCTGGAGGAGTTTGTGTTGCGGGGTGGATTAGGTGGAAGCTGGGTAGGTGGAAGGGGAGGGGAATTGGTTGGGGGAGGGTTGCATGAGGGATCAGACGGGGGTTGGCAAGGCAGAGAGTGTCGTGAATTTTGGTTATGAGATATAAGAGCTTTTATAAGTTATGGATTGTCATGGGTATTTTCTATTTTCCACCAACTTGCTGCTATCTGGATGTCGTACGGGTCGGGAAAAGAGCTGGTGTACCAAGAAAATACACCCGATGTCCGAATTGGCGAGAACATATAGCTGTCCTGAAGTTGCCGGGCATCGCACCACGCCCGCAGAACCAGATTATCTTGGTATCGGCGGTCTACAAATACCCAACGACTTCAACTCTAGTCTAGACTTTTGTCGCCTAAACTCCCTGGGAGTTCATCTCTACAATTGACTGTTCCACTTGAATTGACTGGACGTTGATTGGCATGTTCAAGGTCCTAGTCTTACAATAACCAAATACTTCAATCTTGCGTAACTGACAGTTTATCCCTTTGCCGGTAACCGGGTTTGGGCCCACAGATGGGCCAGCTTTTAAAATACACATCACACAACCACAATCCAGCCAAATGCCCCCAGAATAAATAGAAATACTCTACATATGGTGAAATTC
>Ga0307514_10000738_pt1 | contig 55551 bp, 43 predicted proteins | sample 16_EM_MG_FD_203088 | JGI IMG/M metagenome (GOLD analysis project Ga0307514, IMG submission 203088) | Populus trichocarpa ectomycorrhiza microbial communities from riparian zone in the Pacific Northwest, United States - 16_EM | ecosystem: Host-associated > Plants > Roots > Unclassified | place... | reverse complement strand
AAAGGACGATCCGCAGAGCCGCTTCATCAACGAGCGCTCGCACGCCAACATTCAGAAGGACGGCACCTACTCCGTCATCCCGCGCATGTGGGGCGGCGAGACCACCGCCGACGAGCTGCGCCGCATTGCCGACGCGGTGGACAAGTACAAGATCCCCACCGTGAAGGTCACCGGCGGCCAGCGCATCGACCTGCTGGGCGTGAAGAAGGAAGACCTGGTCAATGTGTGGAAAGACATCGGCATGCCCTCGGGCCATGCCTATGCCAAGGCACTGCGCACCGTGAAGACCTGCGTCGGCTCGGAATGGTGTCGCATGGGCACGCAGGACAGCACGCAGATGGGCAAGGACCTCGAGCGCGCGATGTGGCGCATGTACGCGCCGCACAAGGTCAAGTTCGCCGTTTCGGGCTGCCCGCGCAACTGCGCCGAGGCCGGCATCAAGGACGTGGGCATCATCGGCGTGGACTCGGGCTGGGAGATGTACGTGGCCGGCAACGGCGGCATCAAGACCGAGGTCGCCCACTTCTTCACCAAGCTGAAGACCGCCGAAGAGGTGCTGGAATACACCGGCGCCTTCATGCAGCTTTACCGCAAGGAAGGCTGGTACCTGGAACGCACCGTGCATTACGTCAGCCGCGTGGGCCTGGACTACGTGAAGAAGAAGATCCTCGACGACGCCGAGGGCCGCAAGGCGTTGTGGGCCGAGCTGCAGTTCGCGCTGGACGGCGAACCGGACCCGTGGTTCGATTTCGACAAGGCCCGCGTGGACACCCGCCAGTTCCAGCCGCTGCAGCCGCAGCTGGCTTCTTCCGCCACCAGCGCCTGAACACGGAGACCTTCGCCATGACCACCTGGACCCCCATCTGCCGCATTGAAGACATCCCCGTGCTGGGCTCGCGCCGCGTGGTGCGCGAAAAAGGCGCCGCCGTGGCGCTGTTCCGCACCGAGACCAATGAAGTGTTCGCGCTGCTGGACCGCTGCCCGCACAAGGCCGGCCAGCTGTCGCAAGGCATCGTCTTCGGCAGCAGCGTGGCCTGCCCGCTGCACAACTGGACGATCGGCCTGCACGACGGCCAGGCCGCTGCGCCGGACGTGGGCTGCACGCCGCGCTTTGCGGTGCGCATCGAAGACGGCGCCGTCAGCCTGAACGCCGACGAACTGGCCACGCTGGGCACCGAGCTGCCGCTGCCGATGGCCGGCCCCTGCCTGCGCCACGCGGCCTGAAGGAGACCGCCATGGTGCAGACGCGCTCGACCTGTCCGTACTGCGGCGTCGGTTGCGGCGTCGTGATCGAACACGATGGCGCGCAGATCACCGGCGTCTCAGGCGATCCCGACCACCCGGCCAACTTCGGCCGACTCTGCACCAAGGGCTCCACGCTGCACCTGACCGCCAGCGCCAGCATCACCCGCCAGACGCGGCTGCTGCAGCCGCTGCTGCGCGCCGAGCGCGGCAAGCCCGCCACGCCGGTGACCTGGAACACCGCGCTGGACCTGGCGGCCGACCGGCTCTCGACCATCCACCAGCAGCACGGTGCCGACGCGATCGGCGTCTACATCTCCGGCCAGCTGCTGACCGAGGACTACTACGTCTTCAACAAGCTGGTGAAGGGCTTGCTGGGCAGCAACCATGTGGACACCAACTCGCGCCTGTGCATGAGCAGCGCGGTGGCCGGCTACAAGGCCACGCTGGGCGCCGATGCACCACCTTGCAGCTACGAGGACCTGGCGCTGGCCGACACGGTCTTCATCACCGGCAGCAACATGGCCTGGGCCCACCCCATCCTGTTCCGCCGGCTGGAAGACGGCAAGCGTGCGAAGCCGGAGCAGAAGTGGATCGTCGCCGACCCGCGTCGCACCGAGACCGCGGCGATGGCCGACCTGCACCTGCCGCTGCTGCCCGGCAGCGACGTGGCGCTGTACCACGGCCTGCTGCACCTGATGCTGTGGGAAGGCTTCACGAAGCCAGCCTACATCGCCGCCCACACCGAAGGTTTCGACGCGCTGAAGGCGCGGGTGCGCGACTTCACGCCACGCGAAACCGCCCGCCTCACCGGCCTGCGCGAGGACGACCTGCTGACCGCCGCGCGCTGGTTCGGCGACAGCCCGGCCACCTTGTCGCTCTACTGCCAGGGCCTGAACCAGAGCGCCGACGGCACCGCGAAGAACGCCGCGCTGATCAACCTGCACCTGGCCAGCGGCCAGATCGGCAAGCCCGGCGCCGGCCCGTTTTCGCTGACCGGCCAACCGAATGCGATGGGCGGCCGCGAAGTGGGCGGCCTGGCCAACCTGCTGTCGGCCCACCGCGACCTGGCCAACCCCGACCACCGCGCCGAAGTGGCCAAGCTGTGGGGCGTGCCCAGCGTGCCTTCGAAGCCCGGCAAGAGCGCGGTCGAGATGTTCCAGGCCGCGGCCGATGGCGAGATCAGGGCGCTGTGGATTGCCTGCACGAATCCGGCCCAGTCCATGCCCGACCAGGCCACGGTGCGCCGCGCGCTGGAACGTGCCGAGTTCGTGATCCTGCAGGAAGCCTTTGCCACCACCGCCACCGTACCCTTTGCCGACCTGCTGCTGCCGGCCACGACCTGGGGCGAGAAGGACGGCACGGTGACCAACAGCGAGCGCCGCATCAGCCGCGTGCGCGCCGCCATTCCGGCAGCCGGCCAGGCCAGGCACGATTGGGACATTGCCGCCGACATCGCCCGCCGCATCGCCACCCGCATCGCGCCGGGCCGCATTGCGATGTTCGACTACGCGACACCCGAATCGGTCTGGAACGAGCACCGCGAAAGCACGCGTGGCCGCGACCTGGACATCACCGGCCTGAGCTACGCGATGCTGGAAGCACAAGGCCCGCAGCAGTGGCCGCTGCCCGAAGGCGCCACCCAGGGCCAGGCCCGGTTGTACGAAGACGGCCGCTTCGCCACCGCCAGCGGCAAGGCCAAATTCGCCGACGTGCCATTCAAGCCGCTGGCCGAGCCGCGCGACGCGCAATACCCGTTCAGCCTGGGCACCGGCCGGCTGCGCGACCAGTGGCACGGCATGAGCCGCACCGGCACGCTGGGCCGGCTGTTCGGCCACGACAGCCTGCCGGCGGTGGACCTGGCGCCGGCCGACATGGCACGGCTGAAACTCGCCGAGGGCGACCTGGTGGAAGTGCGCTCGCGCCGCGGCTCGCTGGTGCTGCCGGCGCGTGGCAGCGACACGGTCCTGCCCACACAGGCCTTCATCGCGATGCACTGGGGCGAAGAAGTGCTGACCGGCCACGACGCGCAAGGCCGGCCGGTGCCTGGCGTCAACGCGCTGACCACGCCCGCGTACTGCCCCATTTCCAAGCAGCCCGAGCTGAAGCACTGCGCCGTGCACATCGCCAAGGCCCAGGTGCCGTGGCGCCTGACTGCGATGGCCTGGCTGCCGGCCGACCAGGCGCTGGCACTGCGCGAGCAGATGCGCCCCATGCTGCACGCCTTCTCCTGGGCCAGCCTGCTGCCCTTCGGCCGCGAACCGGACCTGGGCCATGCCACGCTGCCGGACGGCCGCGTCGGCCTGCTGCTGCGTGCCGGCGCGGCCAAGCCCATGGCCGACACGCTGGCCGCCGTGCTGCGCGATGCGATGGGCCTGGGCACGCCCGGCGTGCTGGGCTACCAGGACGCCCGCCGCGGCCAGCAGCGCGCGCTGAAGCTGCACCGCGACGAAGCCGGCGCCGAGCGCCTGCTGGCCTTCTGGCTGGCCGGCGACGCAGCCAGCGTCGGCAGCGGCGAAACCTGGTTGCGCAGCCTGCTGGAAGCCGACCAGACCCTGCCCGGCCCCGGCCGCATGCTGCTGGCCCCCGGCGCGCTGGGCCAGGCCATGGCCGGCGCGGCCGCGGTGCCGCGCAGCCCGCAGGTCTGCACCTGTTTCAACGTGACCGAACAGCAGATCCGCGACGCGCTGCCCGCGCTGCCCGGCACGGTGGACAACCGCGTCGCCCAGTTGCAGGCCACCCTGAAGTGCGGCAGCAACTGTGGCTCCTGCATCCCGACGCTGCGCAAGCTGGTACAGGCCGTGCCGGTGGCCGTCACCGCCACGCCGGCGACCTGAAGCCACAATGCCGGCATGAGCATCGCCCCCTACCTGAAGGAAATCGGCCGCGGCAAGGACGGTGCGCGGGCGCTGAGCCGCGCGCAGTCGCAGGACCTGATGGCCAGGCTGCTGGACGACCAGATCTCGGACCTGGAAAAAGGCGGCTTTGCGCTGGCGATGCGCATCAAGGGCGAGACAGCGGAGGAGCTGGCGGGGTTCATGGACGCGGTGCTGCCGCGCATGCTGGCACTCGCCAGCCCCACGCCCGCGGTGCTGCTGCCCTGCTACAACGGCGCGCGCAAGCTGCCGGCGCTCACGCCCTTGCTGGCCTTGCTGCTGGCGCGCGAAGGCGTGCCGGTGCTGCTGCATGGCTTCACGCGGGACGCGGCGCGCGTCACCAGCGCCCAGGTGCTGGAAGCGCTGGACCTGCCGCCGGTGGACAGCGCCGAGGCGGTGCAGGCGCGCTGGGCGGCCGGCCGGCCGGCCTTCCTGCCGCTGGAGGTGCTGCACCCTTCGTTGGCACGGCTGCTGGCGCTGCGCGCGGTGCTGGGCCTGCGCAACCCGGGCCACACGCTGGCCAAGCTGCTGCCGGCCGTGCCGGGCGCGCTGCGCGTGGTCAACCACACGCACCCGGAGTATGCCGACAGCCTGTCCGACTACCTGACGCTGAGCGAGGCCACGGCCATGCTGCTGCGCGGCACCGAAGGCGAGCCGGTGGCCGACCCGCGCCGCCTGCCGGCGCTGAAGTGCTTTGTGCGTGGCCAGCAGGACGAAAGCTTCAGCGTGGCCGCGCAAGGCGGCTCGCTGCTGCAGGTGCCCACGCTGCCGGCCAGCACCGAAGCCAACGCCGCGGCCGGCTACATCCGCGCGACACTGGCCGGCGAACTGCCGGTACCCGAGCCCATCCTGCGCCAGCGCGACGCGCTGCTGGCGCTGCGCCAGACCCTTGCGAACTGACCTGACCCGAGCTGCCGCCATGACCGCTTCGCCCACCATCCACCCCGTCCACCTCGTCGGCGCCGGCCCGGGCGACCCCGAGCTGCTGACGCTGAAAGCCGTGCGCGTGCTGCGCGAAGCCACGGTGATCCTGATCGACGACCTGGTGGGCGAGCGCGTGCTCGACGAGGTGCTGGACGGCTCGGCGCAGGCCAGGCCGCGCGTCGTGCACGTGGGCAAGCGCGGCGGCTGCGCGTCGACGCCGCAGGCCTTCATCGAGAAGCTGCTGGTGCGCGAAGCGCTGGCCGGCGAAAAGGTGGTGCGGCTCAAGGGTGGCGACCCGCTGGTGTTCGGCCGCGCCGGCGAAGAGATTGCCGCGCTGCGCGAGGCCGGCGTGCCGGTGGTCGTCGTCAACGGCATCACCGCCGGCCTGGCCGCCGTCAACGCCCTGGGCACCGGCTGGACCGACCGCCGGCATGCGCAGGGCGTGATGCTGGTCACCGGCCATGCGCAACCCGGCGGCACCGGCGCGGACTGGGCCGCCATCGGCGCTGCTGCCGCCAGCGGCATCACGCTGGTGATCTACATGGGCGTGGCCCAGGCGCCGCAGCTGGTGGCCCAGTTGCTGGCCACCGGCCTGCCGGCCGAGCTGCCAGCCGGCGTGGTGCAACACGCCAGCACCGAGCACCAGCGCTGCGGCCTGAGCACGCTGGGCGGCCTGGTCGAGATGCTGCACAGCCAGCAGTTCGGCAGCCCGGCCGTGCTGGTGATCGGCCGCGTGCTGGACGCTGCGGCACTGCAGGGCTTGCCGCTGGCCGACCCGACCGCCGCATTGCGCACCGGCTGAACCGCAGAGCCGCGACAGCCGGGCGACGACGAAACCGGCGCGCACCCTCACAGCACCGCGCTATGCTCCGCGAGTCCTGGCAAACCCGTAGAAACCGAGCCGATGCGCCTGCTGCTGGTGGAAGACGACCGCATGATTGGCGACAGCCTGCGGGCCGCGCTGCGCCCGGAAGGCTTTGCGGTCGACTGGGTGCGCGACGTGGCCGCGGCCCGCGCCGCGCTGGCCACCGAGCGTTTCGACCTGGTACTGCTGGACCTGGGCCTGCCTCCCGGTGGACCGACCAGCGGGCCGGACAGCGCCGCCGCCGCGCCCGGCCAGGACGGCCTGACGCTGCTGCGCGAGCTGCGCCAGCGCGGTGACAGCACCCCGGTCATCGTGCTGACCGCGCGCGACGGCCCCGGCGACCGGGTGCGCGGGCTGGACACCGGTGCCGACGACTACCTGGTCAAGCCCTTCGAGTTCGACGAGCTGCGCGCCCGCATGCGCGCAGTGCAGCGCCGCCATGGCGGCCGCGCGCAGCCGGTGCTGCAGCATGGCGCGATCATGCTGGACCCTGCCGCGCACCAAGTGACCGTGGACGGCCAGCCAGTGCTGCTGTCGGCGCGTGAATACGCGGTGCTGGAGGCGCTGATGCAGCGGCCCGGCGCGCTGCTCTCGCGGGCCCAGCTGGAGGACAGGCTGTATGGCTGGGGCGAGGAGATCGAGAGCAACGCCGTCTCGGTCTACGTGCACCAGCTGCGGCGCAAGCTGGGCGCGGAGCGCATCGGCAACGTGCGCGGCGTGGGCTACTTTCTGACACCGGTGACCCCGCCGACCGCTTCATGAGTTTCGGCTCCATCCGTTGGCGGCTGATGCTGGCGCTGGTCGTCGTGCTGGCGCTGGCCACCGCCACCACGGCCGGCCTGACCTACCGCGCCGTGCTGGCCGAGACCGAGGCGCTGTTCGACTACCAGCTCAGCCAGATGGCGCTCTCGTTGCGCGACCAGGGCGCGATTGCGCCGGACGAGGCCCGCGCGCTGGCCGACGAGCAGCTGGACTTCGTGGTGCAGATCTGGACCGTGGACGGCCGCAGCATCTATGCCTCGCGGCTGCACCCCACGCTGCCGGCGCGTGCCGTCCTGGGCCTGGCCGACGTGAACGTCAACGGCGAGGTCTGGCGCACTTTTGGCGTGGCCTCGGAGGGCCGGGTGATCCAGGTCGCACAGCCCGAGCGCATCCGCAGCCGGCTGGCCGCGCAGGCCGCGCTGCACAGCGTGGCACCGCTGGCCTGGCTGGCGCTGCCGCTGCTGCTGGTGCTGTGGTGGGTGCTAGGCCTTTTGACCCGGCCGCTGCGCAAGCTGGCAGCCGATGTGCAGCAGCGTGACGCGGTGGCCCTGGGTCCCCTGCCCGAAGCCGGGCTGCCGGACGAGGTGCGCCCGCTGGTCAGCGCACTGAACGCCTTGCTGATGCGGCTGGGCGACTCGCTGGCCACGCAGCGCGCATTCGTGGCCGACGCCGCCCACGAGCTGCGCTCGCCGCTGACCGCGCTGAAGCTGCAGCTGCGGGTGCTGCAGGCAGCACCCGACGCCGCTGCACGCGACGAGGCGCTGGCCGCGTTGGCCGCGGGCATCGAACGCTCGGCGCGGCTGGTCGAGCAACTGCTGGCGCTGGCCCGCAGCGAGCCCGGCCCGGCCGGCCATCCGGCGCCGCTGGACCTGGCGGCCGTCGCGCGCGACGCGTTGGCAGACCTGTGGCCGCTGGCCCAGGCGCGGCAGATCCGGCTGTCGCTGGAAGCCCCGCAGCCACTGCGGCTGGACGGTGACCGCGCCGGCCTGTTTGCACTGGTGCGCAACCTGGTGGACAACGCGCTGCGCTACGGCCGCGAAGGCGGCCAGGTCATGGTCGCGCTGGCGCTGCAGGGCGACGGCAGCGCGCTGCTCACGGTGGACGACGACGGCCCCGGCATCCCGCCCGAAGACCGCGCCCGCGCCTTCGACCGCTTCTGGCGCCGCGACCCGGGCCAGGGCGATGGCGCAGGCCTCGGGCTGGCGATTGCCGCGGCCGTTGCGCGCCGCCACGGCGCCAGCATCACGCTGGCCGACTCGCCGCTGGGCGGGCTGCGGGTGCAGGTCAAATTCAGCCTGCAGACGGACGACGCTGGTGGCTGACGCCAGCCTGGCGTCTCAGACGTCCGCGCCAGCATGCGCGTCGGCGGCCACCGGTTCGTCCGCCTCGCCCGGCACCGCCACGCCGCCATGGCCGACCATCGAGACGGCCGGCGGCCGCCGCGCCGCCGTGACCGCATGCAGGCCGACAAAACGCTCGCCCAGGTCCGCCGCCTGCTGCTCCACCAGCCGCCGCTGCGGCCCGCGGTAAACCCCGGCCCAGCACAGCAAGGGCTCCGGCGCCAGCACATACAGCCGCTGCACCTCGTCGCCCGGCCCGAGGTAACGCTCCTGCGAGAGCAGCAAATCCCGCCCGGCGCCAGCAAAACTGCGCAGCGTCGTCAGGTCTTTTTCCACCTCCGGCGCACCGCGCGGCAAATACCGCAGCATCACCACGCCAATCAACTGGCCCGCATGACAAATGGCCAGGTCCGGCACCCGCAAACGCCCTTGCTGGCCGACAAACACCGGCTCCACGTAAATGCGCCGCTGCATGTCACGGGCTTTGAAACCCGCCATCAGCGCGTGGCCGAAATACAGCTGCAGCCCGCGCTCGGAATCGATCATCTGATCGGCGTAGGCCTCGTCCATCACCCGCTGCCAGGCCTCGGCCAGGCATTGCTTCAGCAAGCTTCTGCTCATCGTGGAAACTCCTGCAGCAAGCCAAGCCGCCGCGTGAAGGGGTATTGCTGAATTGTCCCCTCTGACTTGAATCAGTGGGCGCGCACTTACCCGGACCCGGTACGTACGAGGGTTACCCGGCACTGCAACCCGAGCCATTTGGCCAGACCTGCAGTGGGTTTGGAAATCCCCAAGGCTTAATCCTCGCCTAACCCAGCGCTAACGCTGCCCTCATTCCCCTTCAGCACAGTGCAAACCAAGCGGCCGAAAGCCGCAGTGTTCTGTGTCCATCCCGAAGGAGCCCATTTCATGAGCAGCAACAGCAAGCAAGCCGGCCGGGTGTCGACCTTGTCGACGGTGGTCATCACCGCCGGGGTCACGGCTGCCGTCGTCGCGGCAGGCAGTGCCGGGGCGATCGACTTCAAGAGCCTGTTTGGCGGCGACAAGTCGCAGCAGCAGTCATCGCAGCAGGTGGCCAGCGCCTCGCCGGTGAACGGTGGCGCCGTGGCCGGTGCGGCCATGGTGCCGGCCGCCCCCATCGCCCCGTTGCCGCCCGGCGCCGTGCCGGACTATCGCGCCATCGTCAAGCAGGCCGGCCCGGCGGTGGTCGGCGTGACGGTCGCCGGCGAGCGCAAGCCCGATGCCGACGAAGAAAGTGCCGACATCGAGAACGACCCGTTCTTCCAGTTCTTCCGCGGCATGCCCGGCATGCAGCGCGGCCAGCGCGCGCGGCCGCAGGCCAAGGTGCCGTTCAAGGGCCTGGGCTCGGGCTTCGTGATCTCGGCCGACGGCCTGATCCTGACCAACGCCCACGTGGTGCGCGACGCCAAGGACGTGACCGTCAAGCTCAGCGACCACCGCGAATACAAGGCCAAGGTGCTGGGCGCCGACCCGGTGACCGACATCGCGGTGCTGCGCATCGAAGCCAAGAACCTGCCCGTCGTGCGGCTGGGCAATTCGGACGAGCTCGAAGTGGGCGACCGGGTGCTGGCCATCGGCGCGCCTTACGGGCTGGAGCAGACGGCCACGCAAGGCATCGTCTCCGCCAAGGGCCGCTCGCTGCCGAACGATGCGGTGGTGCCGTTCATCCAGACCGACGCCGCCGTCAACCCCGGCAACTCCGGCGGCCCGCTGTTCGACGGCGTGGGCTCGGTGGTCGGCATCAATGCGCAGATCTACTCGCAGAGCGGCGGCTTCCAGGGCGTGAGCTTCGCGATCCCGATCAACGTGGCGCTGAAGGTCAAGGACCAGATCGTTGCCACCGGCGAGGCCCGCCACGGCCGACTCGGCGTGTCGGTGCAGGAAGTCAACCAGGCGCTGGCCGAGTCCTTCGGCATGGGCAAGCCCGAAGGCGCGCTGGTGGCCAAGGTCGAGAAGGGCAGCGCCGCGGCCAAGGCCGGCGTGCAGGCCGGCGACGTGATCACCGCGGTCGACGGCAGGCCGGTGCGCGAATCCGGCGCACTGCCCAGCCTGATCGGCCTGGCCGCACCCGGCGACAAGGTGGCGCTGACCGTCTGGCGCGAAGGCAAGCAGCACACGCTGGACGCCAAGCTCGACGGCGTGCCGACAGAGCGCGGCCTGCAGGCCAAGGCCGGCAGCGGCGAGGCCGACGGCCCGCAACTCGGCCTGGCGCTGCGCGACCTGAACAAGGCAGAGAAGCGCGAAGCCGGCGTGGCCCAGGGCCTGCTGATCGAGGACACCGAGGGCGCCGCGGCCCGCGCCGGCATCCAGGCCGGCGACGTGCTGCTGGCCGTCAACGGCCGCCCGGTGCAGACGCTGGACGACGTGCGTGCGGTGCTGAAGCAGCATCCGAAGCAGGTTGCGCTGCTGGTCAAGCGCGACGGGGACACGCTGTTCGTGCCGGTGCCGTTGGGCTAGAAATGGGGCACCCGGTCTCGCGGGTACGCGAGGCCACCCGCCGGGCGGGTTGCGCAGGCCGCTTGGGGCGGCCCGGCGCTGGCCTGCGGGAGCGTGGCACCGGCCTGGCGAGCGGCTACTCCAGCGTCACGCTGACGCTGCGCACATCGACCCGGCCTTGTTCGTCGACGACGCGCAAGCTGTAGTCGCCGGCCTGGGCCGGTTGCCAGGCCAGCGATTCACCGGGCGCCACGCGGCCCAGCAGGCCGTCGTTGGCGAACCAGAAGAGCGTCTTGACGCCCATCGCGGCGTCGGCACGCAGCAGGATGGGTTGCGGCTTGCGGGCGTTGAGCACGTAGCGCACGCCGCGGATCGGCGAGGCAATGCTGGGGGCATCACCACCGCCAGGCGCAGCAGCGCCTTCGCAAGCGCTGACGTCCAGCTGGCGGCGAGGCAGGCCGGCTTGCCGGAACAGGCGCTGCATGTCGCTGCCCCACTGCTCCACCACGAGCTGCCTGGCATGCGGCGCGCTGGCCGCCTGCGGGCCGCACAGCAGGTGGCCGTCGCGCGCGTCCACCCACACGGCTCGGTGCAGGCTGCTGGGCTGGATGGGTGACTTGCCGGCAATGAACCAGGTGCTGCTGCGGGCGGGGCACAGGGCATCCGGCGGCGCACCGGTGGACGTGCAAACCTCCACCTTGCGCAGGTTGGCCGGTTGCTGGCGCGGCACCTCGCCTGGGTCCAGGCGCTGGGCCCGCAGCGCGTCGACCATGCGCAGGAACAGCGGCGCCGCGGCGTCGATGCCAATGTAGGCCGGGTTGCCCGTGCCTTCGAAATCGCCCACCCAGACCACCAGCACATGGCGGCCGAAGACGCCCGCCGTCCAGGCATCGCGAAAGCCCCATGAGGTGCCTGTTTTCCAGGCGACGGCGGGCTGGGCCGGGGCGCCGGTGTCCGGGCGCGGTGTGTGGCGCAGCATGTCCAGCGTGATGAAGGCCGCTTCGGGGCTGAGCAGGCGCTCGGGCGCGCCGGCGTTCTCGGCCTGGGCCCGGGTGTAGGCCAGCGGCCTGGCCTCGCCACCATTGGCCAGCAAGGCATAAAGCCGGGCGAGTTCTTCGGGTGTCACCTCGCCGCCGCCCAGCACCAGCGCCAGGCCGTAATGCGCTTCGCTCTCCAGGCGGCTGATGTGGTTGCGTTGCAGGAACTGGTAGAGGTTGGGCTGCGTCAACCGCGCAGCCACGGCGACGGCGGGCACGTTGCGACTGCGCGTGAGCGCGTCTTGTGCCGCCACCGGGCCCATGAACTGGCCGTCGAAGTTCTCCGGCGTGAAAGGGCCGAACGAGGTGGGCGCGTCCTTCAGCAAGGTGCGCGGATGCAGCAGTCCCTGGTCCAGCGCCAATGCGTAGATGAAAGGCTTGAGCGTGGAGCCCGGTGAGCGCTTGCCCAGCGTGCCGTTGACCTGGCCGTCAATGCCGTCATCCCGGTAGTTGGCCGAGCCGACCACCGCGCGCACCTCCATGCGCTCGGCATCCAGCAGCAACGCGCTGGCATTGCGCAGGCCGATGTTGGCGCGCGCCTTCAGGTAGTCGCCCATGACCCGCTCCAGCGTGCGCTGCATGGGCAGGTCCAGCGTGGTGTGGATGGCGCCGTCGGCCTCGCGCACCAGGGTGTCGCCCGCCCCGGCCTGGGCCGCCTGGGCGAGCAGCATGTCGGTGAGGTGCGGTGCTGCAAACGGCAGCAGGCCGCGGCTCAGCGCAGGCATGCCGGGCAAGGCCGCGTCGCCCGTCTCCGAAGCCGGCTGGCGCGCCCGCCACAGCGCCCACAGCCGTTGGCGCGCGGCTTCCAGCGCGGGGTTGCCGGCAGCACCCAACCGGGCCGCACCACTGGACGGCACCCGCTGCGCCGGGTTCTGCGGCACGACAGCCAGCGTCAGCGCCTCCGGCACGGTGAGACCCGCGGCTTCGTGGTGGAAGTAGACCAGGCTGGCGGCGCCCACGCCCTCTATGTTGCTGCCATAGGGCGCCGTGTTGAGGTAAGCCTCCAGCAGTTCACGCTTGCCGTGGCGCGCCTCCAGCCACAGCGCCGCGGCCATCTGCTGCAGCTTGCCGGCAGCGCTGCGGCTGTCGATGGCGTAGAGCCGCCGCGCCAGCTGCATGGTCATCGTGGAGCCGCCCTGGCGCCGGCCGCCGCGGGCCATCTGCCAGGCACTGCGGGCCAGCGCGGCCGGGTTCACGCCAGGGTGCCACCAGAAGCTGCGGTCTTCATAGAGCAAGGTCGCCTGCACCAGCGCCGGGGCCATGCGCTCCAGTGGCGTCCACAGCCGGTATTGCTGATCGGGTGCCAGCGTCAGGCGCAGCAGCTCGCCGTGGCGGTCGTACAGCGGCGTGGACAGGCCGCCGACCTGCTCGCGCAGCGGTGCATGCGGCAGCACCCGCAGCAGCGCCAGCGTGGCCGTCAGCGCAAGGGCCAGCACCAGCAGCGCGCGGAAGCGGCGATGGGCACACACCCACCGCCAGCTGCGCGCGACCCTGCCTCGCATGTCGCCCCGCTACGGCTTGGCCAAGGGCAGCACGCTGAAGCGCCCGGCTGCCGTGCGGCCGAACACGCGGCGTTCGTACATGGCCTCGCCAAAGGCTGCCGGCAGCGCGAACTGGCCGACGTTGGTGGCGCGGGCCTTGAAGCTGATGTCCTGCGTGTTGCGGCTCACGTCGCCAAAGAAGATCACCCGGTCCTCGCGCATGTCCACGTAGTTGAGCGACCAGCTGCCATTGCCGCCCAGGCGCCGCATCCAGGGCGGCATGTCGGCCGCGCCGTCTTCGGCCACGGCGGACTGGATCACCGGCTCCAACCCGCTGGGCAGGATGTCCACCAGCGCCACCTGGCGCGCGGCGTCGCGGTCCAGCGCGCGCACGGTCAGGCGCACCGTGACTTCGTCGCCGATGCGGGCTTCGCTGATGGCCACACCTTTCTCGTTGAGGATGTTCAGCGTGATCTCCAGCCCGTGGGTGACGGCAGCGTCCGGCAGGTTTCGCTCGTAGCCGCTTTCGGCCCAGCCGTAGAACAGCGGCAGCTCGCCTGGATTGGCCAGCTTGAGCCTGGCGGTGCCGGCAGGCACCGCCGCCTGCTGCATCACGCGCAGTTCGCCCACCAGCCGCAGCGGCTGGGACTTGCCGGCCTTGTCCACCACGCTGGCGTTCAGCGCACCCTTGGCCGAGGCGGCCGCGGCGCGGGCATAGGCGTCCACCGCCAGGATGGTGGTGGCCGAGGACTGGGTGCTGTACCAGCCGTCGCCGATCATCGCCGCCAGCCGGCTCCAGCTGTCGTTCGGCAGGCTGGACAAGGCCTGCGGGAAGTGCCGCGCGGCCAGCAGGATCAGCGTGCTGTCGTGCACCAGCGGGTCGTAGTAGTAGTCCCAGCTGTTGCGCACCTGCTTGGCCTTGACGCGCTGCACGTAGTCGTCCCACACCGGCTGCAGCAGTTCCTTGGCCACAACTTCCTGCTTGAGCAGCTGGAAGCTGGCGGCCAGGTAGGCACTGCCCAGGTCGGTGTCCCAGCGGTAGGCGGTGCTCTTGGTGCGAAGCGCCTCCTTGAGGTTGTTGCGCTGCATCTCGCGCAGGTTGGCCAGCGCCGCCGGCACCAGGATGCCCTGGCGGGTCAGCAGGTAGGCGATCTGCGTGCGGGTGCGCCAGCCATAGGTGCTGCCCTCGCCGCTGCCCAGCCTGGCCTGCAGGTAGTTGTTGGCCTTGCTGATCAGGTCGGCCGGCACCGGCAGCTGCCTGTCCTTGGCTTCGAGCAGCAACTGCAGGGAATAAGCGGTGGCGAAGTCGTCCGGGCCACTGCCAGGCCACAGCGAAAAACCACCGTCGGCCGACTGGCGGGCGCGCAGCTGGGTGATGGCGCGGTCCAGCGCGGGCTTGGGGTTGAAGGCCTGCAGGCCCTGGCTGGCGCGGGTCTTCATCAGCTCCTTCGCGAGCTCGGGCTGGCTGGCCAGCACCACGGCCGGAATGGTCTGGCTGGCGATCTGCTCGGTGCAGCCGTGCGGGAAGTCCTCCAGGTAGCGGATCAGACCGGAGGCGAAGGCCCACGGTGTGGCCGAGACGGCCAGCTCGCTGCGAGCGAATGCCGGGTAGGCATCGAGCTGGCTTTTCAGCTCGCCCGCGCCCAGCGCGGTGCCGCTCTGCACCAGGGTCACGAAAGCTGAGGCCGGGCGCACGCTCAGGTCCGTCGAGAGCTTGGCGGTGGCCTTGGCATGGCTGGCGGTGAAGATCACGCTGGACGAACCGAGCACGGCCTGCGCGCCAGTCTTGGCCCGCACATGGAACACCGTGGTGGCTTCGCCCTTCTCGTTGATCTTCAGCGTCTGCGCCGGTTCGCCCACCACTTCCAGGCCACCGTTGACCGCCAGCGCCAGGCGGACAGGCGCGTCCTTGCCGGAGCCGGCGATGTTGTTGGCCACGCCGATGCCGATGTCCACCGTGTCCCCCGGCGACAGCGAGGTGGGCACCGTGGGCAGCAGCACGATGTCACCGCGCACGGTGCTGGTGGTGGTGGCGGCCGCCACGGCGTCGTCAGCGATGACCACGGCCATCACCCGAACCGCCCCGTTGAAGCTCTCGGGCACGGTGTAGCTGAACGACTTGTCGCCACTCACGTCCACCAGGCCGGACCAGAAGGCCACCGGCTTGTCGCGCTTGCGCTTGAAGGGGTTGAGGTGCTTGCCGGCCTCGCCTTCACCGTCGCCGCCGGGTGCTGCGGCCTGCATCAGCTTGCGAAATTCGGGCAGCACCAGGTCCAGCGTCTGCAGCGTGCTGACTTCCAGCGCGCGCTTCTGGAAGAAGTGCTTGAGCGGATCCGGGCTGGTGTAGCGCGCCACCTGCAGGATGCCCTCGTCCACCGCGAACACATAGGCCCGGGACGGGCGGTCGGTGTGCAGCGTCATCTTCAGGGTGTCTCCCGGTTTGACCAGCGCTGGCGACTCCAGCTTGATTTGCGCGGTGCGCTTGCCCAGGCCGGTGGCAAACGGCACGGCGCCGTAGCTCAAGGGGCTGGTGTAGATCTCGTCGGAAGACGGGTCGCGCACGAACTGCACGTTCACATAACCATTGCCTTCGAAGTCCTTGGGCAAGGTGATGTGCTGCACGCTGGCGGTCTTGTCGGCCTTGAACCAGGCGTGGGCGTAGACCTTGTCGCGTTCGATGGTGATCAGGCCGGCGCCGGTGTAAGGCGCCTGGATGCTGAGCGCGATCTCGTCGCCGGGCTGGTAGTCCTTCTTGTCGAGCTTGATCTGCAGCTCGGCATTGCGGTCCAGCGAGCGGCTGAGGTTGGCCGCACCCGCCACGGCGTATTGCACCCGGTTCAGCACCAGCCCTTGCGCGTTGCGCACCTCCAGCGCGAAGTTGCCAGGCGTGGCAGTGTTGAGCGCCCACTTGCTGCCGGCCGCGGCAATGTCCAGCGCCTGCTCGTCCAGCGTCACGTCCTTGGCGCGGCTTTCGTAGCGGTACAGCCCGTTGTTCTGCTTGACCAGCATCGACAGCACCTTGTGCTCCACCCGCACCATCTTCAGGCCGCCAGCGGCGACCTTGCGAGCCTGGGGGTCGATGGCGATGAGCTGCAGCTCGCGGGGTGCGTTGCGGTTGATGTAGCCCAGCGAATCCGGGGTTTTCACACCCACCAGGTAGGGCTGGTCGCTGACCAGGGTCTGGGCCTCGGCGGCCACGCTGCGCCCGCCTTCGGGCTCGAAGGCCTTGACCAGCACATGCGCCTGGTAGGTGGCGGCCTGGAAGCGCGAGAGCCGCAGGTCCACCTCGGCATCGCCCTTCTCGTCGCTCTGGGCCGATTCGAGGTCGTCGACCTGTGCACGGCGGCCCTGGCTGGGGTCGTAGAAGCTGAAATCCGGATGGCTGCGGAACTGCGGCCACGCGGGCGACAGCGTCAGGCGGCTCTCGATGCGGCGGTGCTGCGCCGGCGTGCCGAACAGGTTCTGCACATTGACCTTGAGCTTCAGGTCATCGGGCTTGACCCAGCCCTCCACCACTTCCGAGGACAGATGGGCGCTGACCTTGGTGCGGTCCGGCAGGAACTCCTGCACCTTGACGCTGGTGGAGCCAATCAGCACCGGCGGCACGTCGGGCTGGTTGCCACCGGCCTGGCGCGGCAGGCTGAGCGTGACGCTGTAGTTGCCGGTAGGTGAGCTCTCCTGCGTGCTGTAGGCCAGCTCGGCCGTGCCGGACGGGCCCAGGCGCAAAGTCTCGCGGCGCACCGAGAGGCCACGCGCATCGGTCACCTCGGCTTCCACCGGCAGGTCCTTCAGCGAGGTGGCCCAGTTGGCCGCCTTGACGACGATGCCCACATGGAAGGTGTCACCCGGGCGGTAGATGCCCCGGTCACTGAACAGGTAGGCCGTCATCTGGTTCGGCACGCCGCTGGTGCGCAGTCCGCCCACGTCGAAGCGGGACATGTCCAGCGTGCGGTCGCCGCGGCCCAGGCTGGCCGAGCTGCCCATGGGCAGGAAGCTGAGGTCGCCGTCCTTGCGCGCCAGCAGCAGCACGGGTGACTTCTCGCGCGTGAAACCGTTCAGGTTGGCCAGCGTGGCATGGCCCGCGGCATCGCTGGTCGCATTGGCCAGCACCAGGCCATTGCGGCCCCAGACCTCGATGCGTGCGCCCACCACCGGCAGGCCGCTGGCGATGGACTGCACGAAAACCTCGCGCGTGCCGTCGCTGGCGCGCTTGGCGATCAGGCCCAGGTCGGTGACGATGACCAGGCGCTGGTCGCGGATCTGCGTCGCATCCACGGGTGCGGCCTCGGCGCCGCCTTCGCAGCAGCCGTCACCCTCGCCCTCTTCCTGGCGAGCCGGTTGCGGATCGGCCTCGTCCCCGCCTGCCGCCCGCGTGCCGCGCGCCTTCGGGTCGTAGCCCTGCACCTTGAGCAGGAACACGCCGCGGCGCTCGCCGCCAGCGTTCAGGTAGTCGGCAAAGTCCACCGTTTCGTAGTGCGACTTGCCGGGCTTCAGGCTGAGCGGGATCTTGCGCTCGAAGTGCTCGGCCAGGTTGTCGTCCGTCACGCGGCCGTAGAAGCCGGGGTGGCTGAAGTCGCCGTCGGCCAGGCTGACCAGCAGGTGCAACTGCTGCGGCAGAACCCGCGCAATGTCCACGCTGATGCCGGGCAGGTCACGCACCAGCAGCGGCAGCTTCTTTTCGCCCGACAGCGCCAGCAGCGAGCCGCGGCTCATGATGGACAGCTCAGGCGCAAAGGTCTTGACCTGCAGGATCTCGAAACGGTCCGCCCCCAGCATGTAGCCGCCGGGTGACTTCAGGCCCTTGGCCACCTGCACATAGAGGAAGCGCCCGCCTTCGGCCTGCGGCACGCGGAAGGCCGCGCCTTCGGTCACCTCGCGCTCACTGGCGATCGGCGCCAGCTTCATCGGCTTGGCGCGCTTCAGCACAGCAGACGTCACTTCGGAAGGGTCGCTCCAGGCAAAGGGCTCGCCGCCATCGGTGTCCGACACCGGCAGCGCCCAGGCCTGCACGCTACGCGCGAACTCGCGCTCGTGCACCGCCATGCTGGCCGTCACGTGCAGCACATGCTCCGGGTCGCCCTGGTCATTGCTGACGATGGCGGCACTCACCTCGTTGACCGCCAGGCTGTACAGCCCCGGCACGTCGACCGACTTCACCAGCGCTTCGGTCGTGCCCAGGCCGCCGCGCTGGGCGGTGAGGCCCTTGTCCACCGTGACCTTCATGGCCACGGTCTGCGCCGGAATGGGCAGCGGCTCGGACTGCACCGTGGCCTGCAGCCTCAGCGGGTCGTAGCTCACGCTGAACTTGCGTTCGCTGCCATCGTCCAGGTGCAGGCGCGACTCGAAACTCTTCGCATCGACCGGGTGATTGAAGCCCACCGTGACGACGACGCGGCGCACGCCGGCCTGCACCGGATCCTGGTAGAACTCCGCAGCGCCCACGCTGGCCACAAAGCCGGCCGCAGTGAAGGCATGGCTGCGCGCCTTCAGCGTCACATGCGGCGCCAGCGCCTTGCGGCCCAGTTCCAACTGGTAGGCTTGGCCGATAGGCCAATGGCCTTGCGGCTCGAACTTCAGCGTGCTGGCATCTGCCCACACCCAATGGCCGGCCAATGCCGGCGCGAGCTGCACGTCCACCGGCTCCTTGCCGACGCGCAAGGCCGGCGCAGCCGGTGCGGTGAAATGCACCAGCAGCGGCCGTGGCCCGCCGCTGTTGACGTAGTCCGGCGCGCCCGGCGGGTCCAGCCGCACTTCAACGCTCGCGGTGCCCAGGTCTTCGCCCAGCAAGCCCACGTTCAACCAGGCCGGGGCCCACGCGCGCCAGCGCTGGGCGACATGCGGCGCCTGCCAGGCTGCGGCACCGGCCAGTGCCACAGCCAGCGCCACCCACAGCGCATGCGCCTGCAATGGCCCGCCCAGCCGGTTCAGGCCGCGGCCTGCGGCACGTACCCAACCGGGAGGGGACCAAGCCCCAAGCACCAGGCGCAACAACGGCGCCACGCCGCGGGCCACGGCGCCCAGCCCGCGGGCGATCCAGGCGAAACCTCGCCCCAGTGTTTGATTGGCGTGCTTGAGCATCTACCCTCCCCTTTTGTTGGCGAGATTATCCGCGCGCAAGCAGGGGCGCCGCCGGCCAGGCGGGCCGTGGCGCCACCCTGGCAGAATGCGACCGCCCGATGTTGGGCGTGAGATCTCTTGGAAAATCGATGAACCGTCAGGAACTGATCGAACTGGTTGCGACGCAGCATGGCCTGAGCAAGGCCGAAGCCGGCAGGGTGCTGGTGACGCTGCTGGACGCGGTCGTCAACACCGTCAAGAAGGGCGGCACCGTGACACTGCCAGGCTTCGGCTCGTTCAAGCAGACCACCCGTGCTGCACGCACCGGCCGCAACCCGGCCACCGGCGACAAGCTCAAGATCGCCGCCATGAAGCTGCCGAAGTTCACCGCGGGCTCGGCTTTCAAGGCCGCCGTGGACCCGAAGGCTGCGGCGCGCAAGGCGGCCAAGGCTGCCACCGCCGTGCCGGCCAAGAAGGCGGCAGTGAAGGCCGCCGCGAAGGCACCAGCCAAGAAGGCTGCTGCCAAGAAGAAGGCCTGAGGCCAGCGCCCTTCCCGGCGACAAGGCCCGCCCGCGCAAGCCGGCGGGCCTTGTCGTTTTCAGGCGCCTCTATTCCGGACCTACAAGGCCAGCTGCTTCAGCGCCTCGCTGGCCTCGGGACAAGCGGGCTGCAGCTGGGCCAGCTCGCTCAGCAGCGCGCGGGCCGCGGGCGGGTCGCTGGGCGCCAGCGCGGTGGCCATGCGCAGCAGCGGGTTGTAGGCCGGCCGGAAATCCGGGCTGGTGTGCAGCACGGCCAGCAGCGGCGCCTGGACCTGGGCCAGCATTTCGCGGGCGTTGCGGGCGGGCCGCACGTCTCGGCCGGCGGCGATGAACTGACGGCGGGCCTGGCCGTAGGCTGACAGGCGCTGCAGCCACGCGGCGTCGGCCGTCATCACTTGCGCGGGCTGCACCGAGACCTCGGCCAGCAGCGCCAGCAGGCGGTCGCGCGGCAGCGAGTCGGGCGCGTAGGTGACGCGCGGCGCAAGGTAGGCGACGACGGGGTGGTCATCGGTGTTGGCGGGGGCGTGGGCGGCGAAACGTTGCAGCGCCGTGGTGTCGGCCACGAAGCTGCCGAGCAGCGCGAAGTCGTCGTCCAGGCCAAAGGCGGCCAGGCCGCGCGGGCCAGCGTTGCGGGCCAGGCCGGTGCGCAATGCGGCGGCGTCGAAGCGGCCGTCGTCGGCCCGGCCGACCAGGCCCAGCACGGGGGTCTCCAGGCTGTCGCTGGCGAGGATGGCGCTGGCTTGCGGATAGGCCAGCAGGAAGGACTGCACGATGCTGCGCAGCGTGGCCCGGTCCAGCTGGTGCAGCGGCAGCCACTGGCAGAACACACCGCCGGCCGCCAGGCGCGCGCGCACCGCCTGGAAATGCTCGACGGTGTAGAGCGAGCCCGAGCCGCTGCGGGCAGGGTGGAAGTTGTCGGAGACGATCACGTCGTAGTGCGTGTCGCCGGCGCGCACGAAGCGGCGGGCATCGGCCGCCACGGGATGCAGGCGCGGCGCGTCGACGAACAGGTGCGACGCGACGATGACCTCGGGCAGCAGCTCGGCCACGTCGACCTGCAGCTGCGGATCTTCGGCCGCGACCGACGAGGTGACGCCGGTGCCCATGCCGAGGAACAGCGCGCGCTGCGGCGCCGGATGCAGCAGCAGCGGCAGCAAGGCTTGCCGTCCGTCCACCAGCCGCGTGGCGCTGCTGCCTTCCTGTTGGCGGTTGTTGATGCGCAGGCGGGAGACGCCCTGTGCATCTTCGACCACGCTGACCGCGGCCATCGCTCCTTCCTGGTAGCTCACCAGCCTGCCGCCTTCGGGCAGCTCGACGAAGGCCAGCGGCGGTGCCAGCACGGCGACGGCGAGCACCGCCACTGCCGGTGCCCAGCTGCCAGCCCGCCAGCGCGCGCCACCACTTCGCAGCAGCAGGTAGCCGGCGGCCACCAGCAGCAGCCCGCCCTTGGGGCCGAGCAGCGGCACCAGCAAGACGCCAAACAGCAGCGGGGCCAACGCCGCGCCCAGCGTGTTGACGCCCAGTGCGCGGCCCAGGCTCAGGCCACGCGCCATCGCGCCCGCGCTGAGCTGGCTGAACAAAGCGCCCATCACCAGCGTGGGCAGGCCAAAGGCGAGCAGCGCCAGCAAGGCTTCGGCGCTGAGCGCAGCGGCCATGCCGCCGCCCGTGGCGGCGAGCCAGCCATCCCGCACCCACTCGGCCGCCCACAGGCTGCCGGTGCCCAGCAGGCAGGCCACGGACAGGGCGCTGAGCAGGCGGTTGGCGAGGCGCTCATCGTCCACGGCACCCGGCTTTCGCAACCGGGCCAGCAGCGCTGCGCCCAGCGAGGTGCCCACCAGGTAGACCGCCAGCAGCAGCGCAAAGGTGTAAACCGTGTCTTCGGTGACCTGGCTCAGCACGCGCACCACCAGCACTTCGTAGCCCAGGCCCAGCAGGCCGGTGAGCGCGAGGCGCAGCATCGGGCCGCGGTGGTTGCCGGTAACCTCCGTGACCTCGGCGGGCGGGGCTTCGGCTGCGAAGGCGCGCCAGGCGACCATGGCGCAGAGCAGGTTCAATGCAACGCAGCAGGCCGCCGTGCGCGCCAGGCCCAGTGCGGGCAGCAGCCAGAAGGCAGTGGCCAGCACGCCGACGACGGCGCCCAGCGTGTTGCTGGCGTACAGCGCCGCGAGCGCGCGGCCGGGTTGCGCCGCGCCGAGCAGTTGGCGCCCCACGCGCTCCATCGCGGGCAGCGTCGCGCCCATGGCCGCGGTGACCGGCAACAGCAGCAGGAACATGCCGCCAAACGCGACCGTCCATTGCCAGGTGGCGCTGGGTTGCGGGCCGGTGAGGGCGAGCAGTGCACCGCTGACCGCCGGCATCAGCAAGATCAGCAACGCCGCCCAGCCGCCGATCAAGGCTTCGCAGGCAGCGTACCAGCGGGCGGGCCGCGGGCTGCGCGCAATGCGTGGGCCCATCAGCATCGCGCCCAGCGCCAGTCCGCCGAAGAACGCCGCCACGACCGCCAGCACCGCGGCCGACTCGTGGCCCAGCCACAGCGCGCCCTGCTGCGCCCAGACGACCTGGTAACCCAGGCCGGCAAAGCCGGAAGCCAGCATCAGGCCATGCGCGGCCCACACGCGTTTCGCCGCCATCGCTTCAGCCGGAGAACCCGATGGTGTAGCCCCACGAGTCCAGCCGCGCGGGGATCGCGTTGAAGGCCAGCGTGATGCGCTGCTCGCCCTGGTTGGGCGGCACGGCGTGCATCAGGTAGCTGGGGAACAGCACCAGGTCGCCGGGCTCGGGCGGCGGGCTGATCCACTTGTCAGCGTTGTACGGGCCGGTGACGACGCCGGCATGGTCGTTCTTGAACGAAAAGTCGGTGCCGCCGGGTGCCTTGATGAACACGGTGCGCGCGCTGGGGTGGGTGGGCGTGAGGTAGACCACGCCGGAGATGAAGCTGTTGGCATGGTTGTGCATGGCTTGCTGGCCGCCTTGCTCGAGCACGTTGACCCACATCTCCTTGAGCGCCCAGGGCAAACGCTGGCCGAACAGCAGCGCGCCGAACTCGGACAGCTGCGGCGTGAGCAGGCCCGCCACGTCCACCAGCAGCGGGCTGTCGCTGGGGCGCAGCATGCTGGTGTGCGACAGCAGCGCCGAGCCGTTGTTCTGCTGCTGCGCCTGCGCCGCGAAATGCGCCACCAGCGCGGCCACCAGGGCCGGCGGCAGCGCGCCGGGCACGCGCATGAAGGGCGTGGCGAACAAGCCGTGAATTTCAGCCATGGCTTGTTGACCTCAACCGAAGATGGCGGCCACGCGCAGCCAGGACCAGTAGGCCGCGATCGAGCCGATCATGTACAGCACGACGCTGCGCGCCTTGGCCAGCTGCGGCCAGCGGCTGCACAACTTCCACAGCAGCATCGCGGCGCCCACCGTCATCAGCTGGCCGATTTCCACGCCGACGTTGAAGGTCAGCAGCGCCACCGGCAGGTGGTTCTCGGGCAGGCCGATCTCCTTGAGCGCGCCGGCGAAGCCCAGGCCGTGCACCAGGCCGAACAGGAAGGCCACCAGTGCCGGCCAGCGGCGCGCCAGCGTCTCGCGCTGGTGCAGCGCCTCGCCGGCCACCAGCACGATGGACAGCGCAATCGTCGCCTCCACCGGCGGCGGGCGCAGCGTCAGGATGCCCAGCGCGCTGAGCGCCAGCGTCAGGCTGTGGGCGGCGGTGAAGGCGGTGATGGTCCAGACCAGGCGGCGCTGGAAGCCCACCAGCAGCAGCAGGCTGATGACAAACAGCAGGTGGTCCACGCCGCTGAGGATGTGCTCGACCCCCAGCACCGTGTAGGCGCTGGCAACCTCGCGCCAGCCACGGCCGTCGTCTGCCGCGCCGTAGAGGTGCACCGAGGGCTGGCCGGCAGTCAGCGTGTAGACCCTCGACTGGCCGTCCAGCCAATAGACCTTGACCAGCGCAGCCGAGTAGCGCTCGCCCACGCCGGTGATGGACAGCGTGCCGGTCAGGCCGGCCTCGCCACAGTGCAGCACGTTCTCCTCGGCCTGGCAGCCTTCGGGCCAGACAGGGGTCAGGTCCTCGTTGGCGGCGCGCTTTTCAGCGGCGGCCCACATCCAGTAGAACTCGCCGTGCGAGACCTCGCGCAGCTGCATCTCGGCCATGCTGAGCTCGTGTGCCTGAGAGCCTGCGCCCAGCATCAACAGCAGCGCGGCGAGCAAGCCGCGCAACATCACATTGAGAGACCTCATTTCGCGCCGGCCTCGTAGCGGATGTTGTACTTCTTGGCCAGCAGCTGCACCGCGGCGCTGCGCTGTTCGGACAGCGTGGCATCGGTCCAGTCCTGCTGCACCACCGGGCGCAGCACTTCGAACTGCGCCGGCTTGGCCGGGCTGACGGCCTCCAGCCGCACGGCGCGCCAGCCGTCGCGTGTCTTCTCGGCGCGCCATTCACCCATCGGCGCGGTTTCCAGGGCCTTGGCAAACTCTTCGCCATAGCTCAGCACCAGGTTCTGGTGCGGCCGGCCCTTGAAGACCCGCAGGCCCGCCTTGGCGTCCCCCGGCGTGCCGGCATTGAGCTGGGCGACAAAGGCGCGCACGGCAGCCTCGGAGCTGTCGCCGTCCAGCGCAGCTTCCTGGAAGTCGAAGCGGGCCGGTTCGTCGTATTTCGCGCGGTGCGATTCGAACCACTTCTGCAGCGTCGCGTCATCGGCGGGCGGCAGCTTGGTGTTGGCGTCCACCACGCTGAGGGCTTTGAAGATCACGCGGTCGCGGATCGCGCTGTCGCCCTTGTCGACCTGCAAGGCCAGGCCTTCGCGGTACAGCACCTCGTTGTCCAGCCAGACCTTGCGCAGCGCGGCCAGTTCCTCGGCGTTGGGCTCGCGGTTGCGCGAAGCCTTGAAGATCTCGACGGCTTCCTTGTCGACCGCGGCGCCGACGACGATGGTGTGCGGGTCGTCGCTGCGACTGATCAGCAGGTGGTCGGCACCGAACAGCAGCGCACCCAGCACGAGGAAGTGCAGCAGCGGCTCGCGGGTCCAGTTGGGCAGGCCGGCGCGGGGCGGCTTCGCGGGCATGGAGGAAGGCATGGCAGCAGCGTCAGCAGACAGGGACAGCGGAGAAGACATGAGCGTATCTCGGAGCAACGACAACAACGGAAAAAGGCGCCGCGCGAAATTCGCGCGGCGCCGTGCGGCGGTTATGAAACTGCGACCGCAGGGACGGATCGATCGGTCGGTCGGCTTACTTGACGCCGGCGACCTTCACCGAACCGTTCACTTCAACGTAGACCGGGTTGCTGTAGAACCACAGGTCAGACCAGGCGGCCACGTCGTACGACACCATCTTCTGGCCATTGACCACCGCCAGGTGGTTCGGGCAGCCGTTGATCGTGCCGTTGGCGGCTGTCCAGCTCACGCCGTTTTCAGGCACGTTGGTGCCGGCCACCGTGCAGGGGATGCGCAGCTTGGTCGAGTCATTGGCGTTGGTGAACAGGTCCGACAGCGGGTTGCCGCTGGCATCGGTCTCGTAAGGCGTGGCGGCGGGCAGGTTGCTGCCGCGCAGACGCACGTATTGCGAGGCGACCACCGCCGGCAGGCGGTAGGACATGCGCAGGTAGGTGGTGCCGTCGGTCGTGGAGACCACCGAGTTCCAGCCCTTGGCGGCGCTGAAGGTCTTGACGATGGCTGCCGAAGTGTTCTTCGCAGCCGCCGGCACGACCGCCAGGTCAGCCGTCACGCCATCGGCGCTCAGCCAGGCGGTGTTGCGCGGCCATTCGCCCGAGTAGTCGGCAGCACCCGGCGTCTTGTAGCCCGAGACCATGCCGCGGATCAGGTCCACGTGGTCCAGCACCGGCTTGTTGATCGGCTGGTTCATGCCCACTTGCGCCAGCGAGGGGTTGGCGAAGCTGTAAGGCGCGAAGTTGGTACCGGCCGGATCGCGCACCGAGACACCGATCACCACGTCGTCACCCGCGTCCACCACCAGCTTCTCGCCCATCGAGACGCAGTTGGCGTGGTTCACGACGCTGCCCTTTTCGGCACCAGCGTAGGCGTAGTTGCGCACTTGCGAGTCGGACAGGAAGGCCGAAGCGTTGGACTTGCAGACCACCAGGCCCAGGCGGTCGATCAGCTGGCCGTCCACCGCGAAGCTGTTGCCGGTGCGCAGGCCGTCGACGATGGTCTGCGGGCGCAGCTTGTCGGAACCGTTGCGCACCATCACGAAGTCGCGCTGGTATTCGCCGGGGTAGAAGTCTTGCGACGAGCGGCGGTCATCCGGGCCGAAGATGCCGCGGTTGTGCCAGTCGGAGCTGGAGAAGAACCAGTAGTTGCGGCCTTCGCCCAGCAGCGCGTCCCACACGCCGCCGATCACGCCACCGTACACGCCGGTGCCGCCGTAGGTCGTGCCGCCCACCGAGTCGACCTTGCCGGTCGGGAAGGTGTTGCGCAGGACCTGGTATTCACCGCGGTTGCTCGAAGCGCCGTGGCCCGGGTGGGTCTCGAAGCCGAAGGCGATGTTCGGGGCTGCGTTGTTGAAGTTGCGCAGGTGCTCGATGTTGAAACCGTTGTTGCCGTCCGGGTTGAACGGGCCTGCACGTTCCAGGTGGGCCGGCACGTAGTAGCTGCCGTTGCCGTGGTTCTGGGCCATCCACTTCAGGGACTGGACCGTCTTGGCGTGGCCGGTGTTGCCGGAGCCGGTGCCGCTGGCGGGGATCAGCTTGTGCGCGGTGGCGTTCCAGCTCGGGTCGGCGGCATTCAGGCTGCCGGCAACCGAGCAATCCCAGTTGTTGCCGGTGGCGGTGCCGGTGGTGTTGCCACGGCTGGTGTCGGTGTCGCCGCGGTCAAAGCAATAGGACCACTGGGCCAGCGCATTGGCATTGCCCACGGCCTTGTAGCCCGGGCCGGTCGGCAGCGTGACCTTGTCCAGCTTCTTGGGCATCTGGCCGGTGATGACGGACATCGAGCTGTGCTCGTGGCCGGCGACGACCGATTCCATGCCCATGAACAGCGGCACATTCTTCTGGGCCGAGAGGTATTCCAGCAGCGGGTACTGGTATTCCTGGACCGACTGCCAGCGCCACATGTTGCCGTTGCCGCCCACGCCGCCGTTGTCGCCCTTGATGGCGGCCGCGCCGATGGAGTTGGTCCACGTGGTGGTCGGGCCCTGGCCTTCGACAAACGGGTAGGCCGGGGTGCTCAGCGTGGCGTCTTCCACCAGCGTGCAGTTGCGGTTGCCGGTGCCACCGTGGCCGGCTTGCACGAACCAGTCGAGGCCGAAGGTGCCGTCGGTCTTGTCGGTCACCTTGCTGACCAGCTTCTGCATCGAGATCGAGCCGTCCGAGCAGGTGGTGTGGTTGTGGAAGTCGCCAGTGACGTACTTGCCGGAAGGCGAGGACGCAGCCTGGACGGCCGTGGGAGCGGTGATGGCAGCGGTGCTGCCGATCGCGGCGATGGCAGCCAGCGCAAGCGGGCTCAGGCCAGTTCGGAACTTCATGAAGCTACTCCTGATCGTTGTGTTTGGGACGCGTTGCATCCCGTGGGTGGGCCTGGTTCGGCCAGTGAAGGTCGCCAGGCACCCGAAAAAGGCACTGCGGCGAAGTGCGCATGGTCGTCACATGAGGTGACATCCTCGTGACTGCCGGACGAAGTCCAGCAACTGGCTTCAAGTTCGATGGCTCGGCAAACGCAGGCCGGCGCCGGGCCGCCCCAAGCGGCCTGCACAACCTGCCCGGCGGGTGGTTCCGCGTACCCGCGGAGCCGGGTGCCCCACTTCAGCAGGCCGGCGCCGGGCCGCCCCAAGCGGCCTGCGCAACCCGCCCGGCGGGTGGTTCCGCGTACCCGCGGAGCCGGGTGCCCCGATTCACTTGATGGACTGGTTGCGGGTGTAGGACACGTCGATGTCGGCGTCGACAACACCGGCCTTCTCGAAGTGCAGCGTCAGCGGGTATTCGCGGCCCAGGCCCAGCGGTTGCTTCAGGCCCAGCAGCCGGATGTAAGTCGTGTCCTCGTGCAGCACCAGCACCTGGCCGCGCTGAATCGGCAGGTCGATGACACCAGGCCGTGCGCCCACGCCGCCCACCTCGACCGAGGTCGCCAGCGGCGAGGTGACGCCGATCAGCCTGTCGTCCTGCACGACCTCGTCCAGCGTCATGCCGACGATGACGCTGCTGTCACCTGCCAGCGTCTCACGCGCGTAGGGTTTGTAGACCCGCAGGCTGCTGCAGAAGAACTCGCAGGCCCGCGCGGCAGGCAAGACCGAAACCAGGCCCAGTGCGCCAGCGGCACGCAGCAACTGCCTGCGCGAGGCACGCAGGCTCAAAAAAGTAGCATCCATGGCGCGAACCGTAGCGATGACGCATGACAAGCCGACGACATCCGCCCGGCAACGGCGCCAAAGCCCGCTCATCCCCCTAGTTACAAAACCCCACACTGCTGAACGCCTCGTTAACGTCGGCGGGTTTCCTGCGCGGTGGCCCGACCCGGGCCGCACTCGGCGCGTCCATGTTCGTTTTTGTGGAGTTTGGGTCATGAGCTTTTTCCCCAGGACCGTCCGCCTGACGCAGCTGATGCTGCTGTCCGGCGCGATGTCGGCATCGTTCGCGGCCACCAGCCCGAGCGCATCCCGCAGCTACATCGTGCTGTTGAAGGAGGCCCCGGCGGCCAGCTACCGCGGTGGCGTGGCAGGCTTTGCCGCCACCCAGGTACCCGAGGGCCAGAAGCTGAACGCCCGCGCCGCGGCCGTGCAGGCCTACCGCGCCCACCTGGCCGGTGAACAGCAGAAGCTGATCAGCTCGCTGGGTCCGGTCAAGCTGCTGCACCGCTACAACGTGGCCTTCAACGGCTTCTCGGCCGTGCTGACCGAAGCGCAAGCCAAGAAGCTGCGCGCCAACAGCGCCGTCTCCAGCGTGCTGGCCGACGAGCGGCGTGAAGCCACCACCATCACCACCCCGCTGTTCCTCGGCCTGGACGGCCCTGGCGGCGTCTGGACCAAGAAGGTCCAGGGCGTGCTGGAGAAGGGCGAAAACGTCATCGTCGCGGTGGTGGACTCCGGCATCCAGCCCGAGAACCCGGCCTTCTACGACCATGTGGACGCCAACGGCACCCCCGTGAAGACCGGCGGCACGCTGGCCTACCAGCCGCTGCCGGCCGGCCAGTACAGCGGCACCTGCACCACGGGCGCCGGTTTCACGGCCGATTCGTGCAACAACAAGCTGATCGGCGCGCAGGTCTTCAGCGCCGGCTACCAGCAGGCGGTCGCCCAGGGTGCCGTCACGCCGTTCCTGAACTTCTACGACGTGCCGCGCGACGAAGTCGGCCACGGCTCGCACACGCTGTCCACCGCCGGCGGCAATGCCAATGCACCGGCCTACACCTCGGCCGGCATCTATGTCGGCACCACCAGCGGCATGGCGCCGCGCGCCCGCGTGGCCACCTACAAGGCCTTGTTCGGCACCATCGCGGCGGACGGCTCGCTGGGCGGCAACGGCTTCAACAGCGACCTGGTCGCGGCGATCGACCAGGCCGTGGCCGATGGCGTGGACGTCATCAACTACTCGATCAGCGGCTCGCAGACCAACCTGCTGGACCCGGTCGAAGTGGCCTTCCTGAATGCCACGGCGGCCGGCGTGTTCGTCGCCGCGTCGGCCGGCAACAGCGGCCCGGGCAACCAGGTCGCCCACAACAGCCCGTGGCTGACCACGGTGGCCGCGTCCACCCACGACCGCCAGTTCATTGCCGACCTGTCGCTGGGCAACGGCACCGGCCCGTACACCGGCGCCTCGTTCGACCCGGCCGCGCTGCCCTCGGCCAGCATGGTGCTGTCGAGCGACATCCCGGCCGCAGGCGTGCCGGTGGCCAACGCCAACCTGTGCTTCCTGAACTCGCTGGACAGCACCAAGGCCGTCGGCAAGATCGTCGTCTGCGACCGCGGCACCAATGCCCGCGTCGAGAAAAGCCAGGAAGTGGCGCGTGTCGGTGGTGTCGGCATGGTGCTGATCAACCCGAGCGCCAACACCGTCGTGGCCGACTTCCACAGCGTGCCCACGGTGCACCTGGACGCGCCCTCGCGCACCGCCGTGCGCAACTACGTGACGAGCAGCGGCGCCAGCGCCACCGGCGCCATCAGCGCGCGCTACCAGGCGCCCAACGTGGTCGCCCCGATCATGGCCTCGTTCTCGTCGCGCGGCCCGAACCTGGCCGAGCTGTCGGTGATGAAGCCCGAGATCACCGCGCCTGGCGTGGACGTGATCGCCTCGGTCACCTACGCGCAGCAAAGCCAGGCCGACCATGACGCGATCCTGGCCGGCACGCTGGTGCCGTCGCCGGTGGTCGAGTCGTACCAGGGCACCTCGATGTCCACGCCGCACATCGCCGGCATTGCCGCACTGATCAAGCAGGCCCACCCGAACTGGCCGCCGGCCCAGATCAAGTCGGCCATGGTCACCAGCACCACCGGCGTCAAGCTCGCCAGCGGCGCGCCGGACACCAACCCCAATGGCTACGGCGCTGGCCACGTGAACCCGCGCGGCGCCGCGGATCCCGGCCTGGTCTACCCGATCAACCCGGCCGACTACCTCAGCTTCCTCTGCGGCGCCAACTGGCTCGCGGCGGATGACGCCAACTGCCTCGCCTTTGGCAGCGCCGCGCCGAGCAACCTGAACCTGCCGACCGTCGCGGCCGATGTGCCGGGCACCCTGACGATCAAGCGGCACGTGCGCAATGTCGGCACCGGCCCGGCGATCTACTCGGCCAGTGCGACGGTGCCCGGCTTCGTTGCCACCGTCACGCCGCCCACGCTGAGCCTGGCCAAGAACGAGGTGGCCGCCTTCACGCTGACGCTGAAGACCAATGGCGCGGCGCTGAACACCGGCGTCTTCGGCAACCTGAGCTGGACCGATGGTGCACACGTCGTCACCAGCCCGGTGCTGGCGCGGGCGCGGGCGCTGTCGGCCCCGGCGGTGCTGTCCAGCACGGCCGCCACCGGTTCCGCCAAGTTCAAGGTCGCCTATGGCTTCGACGGCGCCACCAGCGCGCTGGTCACCGGCCTGAAGCCGGCCACCCGCACCGCCGGCACCGTGGCGCTGAACGCCCAGGTCTGCTTCAACATCAGCGTGCCGGCCGACGCGCTGGTGGTGCGCGCCGCGCTGTACAACGCCGACACCTCCGGCAACGGCGGCGACGACCTGGACATGACGCTGCTCAACCCGTCCGGCACCACCGTCGCCTCCAGCGGCGGCGCCACGGCCGACGAACTGGTCAGCGTCACCGCCCCGGTCGCTGGCACCTACAAGGCCTGCGTGCAGGGCTACAACCCGGTCGGTGGCAGCAGCAACTTCACGCTGTCCTCCTGGGTGCTGTCGGCTGCCGATGCCGGTGGCAGCCTGGCCGTGACCGGCCTGCCGACCACCGTCGCAGTGGCCGACCAGGCCTCGGTCAAGGCCAGCTGGTCCGGCCTGGCCAACCTGCGCTACCTCGGTGGCATCCGCTACGCCAAGGGCGATGGTTCGACGGTCGGCACCACGCTGCTGACCGTCGAACCCAATGCGCCCAGCCTGACGCTGGGCGCCAGCGACATGAGCGCCCGCAAGGCGCGCATCGCCGCCTCGCGCTGAACCTCGCCAGCGCTCCGGCGCTCGCTGCCAAGGCAGGCCCGAAAGGGCCTGCCTTTTTTCATGGGTGGGGCCGTCAAGGGCCTTTTGCCGGCCAGGGCACACAATGCGGCAGTCCCGAAAGGGTCTGCCCTCTGCCTGCCTGAACTGTGATCCCTGCCCGATGAAAGCCCCGAAGCGCCTGCAATCCCTGATCGACGAGGGGCTGGTCGACAGCGTCCTGCGCCAGCTGATGAGCGGCAAGGAAGCCGCCGTCTATGTCGTGCGCTGCGGCGACGACACCCGCTGCGCCAAGGTCTACAAGGCCGCCACCGAACGCAGTTTCCGCCAGGCGGTGGATTACACCGAGAACCGCAAGGTCAAGAACACCCGCCAGGCGCGCGCCATGGCCAAGGGCACGCGCTTTGGCCGCGAGGCCGCCGAGGCCGCCTGGCAAAGCGCCGAGGTGGACGCGCTGTACCGCCTGGCCGCCGCCGGCGTGCGTGTGCCTCGGCCCTACAACTTCCTCGACGGCGTGCTGCTGATGGAGCTGGTGGCCGACGCCAACGGCGACGCCGCGCCGCGCCTGAACGACGTGCAGTTCACGCCCGAGGAAGCGCTGCGCCACCACGCCACGCTGCTGCGCGAAGTCGTGCGCATGCTGTGCGCCGGCGTCGTGCACGGCGACCTGTCCGAGTTCAACATCCTGCTGGCCGAAGACGGGCCGGTCATCATCGACCTGCCCCAGGCAGTCGACGCTGCCGGCAACAACCACGCCCAGCGCATGCTGCTGCGCGACGTGGAGAACCTGCGCAACTTCTTCGGCCAGTTCGCCCCCGCGCTGCTGGCCACCCAGCACGGCGCCGAGATGTGGGACCTCTACACCCGCGGCCTGTTGCACCCGGACACGCCCCTCAGCGGCGAGTTCAAGTCCAGGCAAGGCCCGGTGGACCTGGGCAGCGTGCTGCGCGAGATCGACGACGCACGCGACGAAGAACACGCCCGGCAACTGCGCCAGCAAGAGGCTGGCTGATCGCGGTGCCGCCCGGCCGCCGCTCAGGCTGGCAAGGGCGTGTCGGCAGCGGCCGCCAGCAAGGTGATGAAACGCTGCAATGCCTGGGTGGGCTGCTTGTCGCGGTGCGTCACCCAATGGCACTGGCGGCGCAGCGGCGGCAGCGGCGTGCGCAGCTCGACCAGGCGGCCGGCAGCCAGTGCGTCCGCCACCAGCCAGCGCGACAGGCAGGCTACGCCCAGGCCGACGATTGCGGCCTGGCGGATCGCCTCCGAGCTGCCCAGCGCGATGCTGCGGCGATAGCTGCGCAGGTGCGGCAGCAGCGCCTGGTCCATCGCCTCGCGGGTGCCCGAGCCAGGTTCGCGCAGCAGCCACACACAGTCGCGCAAGGCCTTCAGCGCCAGCCTGGCCTCGGTGCCAGCCGCCGCCACCAGCACCAGTTCGTCGGTCAGCCAGGGCTGCACCTGCAGCGCCGGTTCGTGGCATGGCCCTTCGATCAGCCCGATGTCCAGCTCAAAGGCCGCCACCGCTGCGCAGACCTGCGCAGTGTTGCCCACCCTCGCCTCCGCCTGCCAATGCGCAGCCTGCCGCGGCACCTCGCCATAGAAGCGCTTCAGCAGCCCCGGCAGCAACTGGCTGCCCAGCGTGGTGCTGGCACCGATGCGCAGCGCCTGCAGCTGCGCGTCCGGGTTGCGCGCCATCTGCTCCACGCCGGCCGCGCCATCCAGCAGGCCCAGTGCGCGTGGCAACAGCGCCCGCCCGTTGTCGTTGAGCAGCAGCCGCTTGCCGGCGCGGTCAAACAGCTTCAGCCCCAGCAGCCGCTCCAGCTCATTGACCGCCGCGCTGGCGGCCGATTGCGACAAGGCAATCGCCTCGCCAGCCGCGCTGGTGCTGCCTTCGTGCGCGACGGCCACGAAGATCTGCAGCTGGCGCAGCGTGAGGCGCAGGATGTTCATGGTCGATCTCTTTACCTGTTAGTTCGCTTGATCTTAGCCATACAAGCCGTTGGACGGGTCACTTCCAGGTGCGGACACTGGCGCCCATGCTGTCCCGTGCCTTCTCCGCCCCCGTCTTCACCTGGCCCCGCCTGCTGCCCGGATTGCTTGCCAGCGCCGCGCTGGCCATGCTCGCTTCCGAACTTGGCCGCTGGACGCCCTTGCAGGCACTGGGCCTGGGCCCGTTGACGCTGGCGCTGCTGCTGGGCCTGGTGGCGGGCAGCGTGCTGGGCGGTGCGCGCTGGCAGCCGGGCGCGTCTGCCGGCGTGCTGTTCTCGCGGCTGCGGTTGCTGCGCGCGGGCGTGGTGCTGTACGGGCTGCGGCTCACGCTGCAGGACGTGGCGCAGGTCGGCTGGGCCGGTGTGTTGGTGGACGCGCTGGTGCTGGCCAGCACCTTTGCGCTGGCGGCCTGGGCCGGGCCACGGCTGGGCGTGGCACGCAACACCGCGTGGCTGATCGGCGCGGGCAGCGCGATCTGCGGCGCGTCTGCGGTGTTGGCGACCGAGCCGCTGCTGAAGGCCCGCGCCGAGCAGACGGCAGTTGCGGTGGCCTGCGTGGTGCTGTTCGGCACGGTGGCCACGCTGCTCTACCCGCTGCTGTTTTCGTGGAGCGGGCAGGCGCCGGGCTTTGGGCTGTTTGCGGGCGCCACGCTGCACGAGGTGGCGCAGGCGCTCGCCGTTGGCCGCGTGCTGCCTGCGGAGATCGGCGACGCGGCGGTCGTCGCCAAGATGCTGCGCGTGATGATGCTGGCACCGTTCCTGTTGCTGCTGTCGGCACTGCTGGCACGGCGCGGCGGCAATTCAGGCACCTCTTCGAAATTGGCGTTGCCCTGGTTCGCATTTGGCTTCATCGGCATGGTGCTGCTGCGCTCGACAGGCTGGTTGCCCGCCGCCTGGCTGCACGCCGCACAAGGCCTGGACCTGGCACTGATCGCCACCGCGATGGCCGCACTGGGCCTGGCCACGCCGCTGGCCCTGCTGCGCCGCGCCGGTCCGCGGCCCCTGCTGCTGGCGGCGCTGCTGTTCGGCTGGCTGCTGCTGGGCGGCGGGCTGATCACAGCGGGGGCCAGCGCCCTGTTGCGCTGACGGGCTTTTCCCGCGCGCGGCAATGCGGCTACACTCCGCCTCGCTCCGGGGTGCGCACAGCGCTGAGAGGACCGAAAGGTCCAACCCGTGAACTTGATCCGGTTCGTACCGGCGGAAGAAGAGCGCATGCCCGATTGGCCGGGCGTGCAACCTGGGCCTGGGGCAGACGTGTCCTCGGCCCGGTTGCATCCACCCCGGCCAGCAGGCGGTCTCCGGAGCACTGACCTTTGTGCTTGCCATCCAGGAGACCGCCATGAACGCACCCGAATCCTCTGCCGCCCAGCGCTTCGCTACCGAACTGGCCGAGGCCTGCGCGCCCTTTCCGGGTTCGCGCAAAGTCCACACGCAGCAGGCCGTCACGGCGCCGCAAGGCCCGCTGAAGATCCACGTGCCGATGCGCGAGATCGCGCTGAGCAATGGCGAGCGCGTCAGCGTCTACGACTGCACCGGCCCGTACACGGACCCTGCCATGACGGTGGACGTGCGCCGCGGCCTGCCCGGCCCTCGCGCCGAATGGGTGGCCGCACGCGGCGACACCGAGGCCTACACCGGCCGCTCGCATGACGTGCAGGACGACGGCGGCGTGCGCACGCCGCAAGGCGCCGCACGGCTTGAAGCGCTGCGCGCCCAGGCCGCCGGCCTGCAGCGCACGCCACGCCGCGCGAAGGCCGGCGCCAACGTGACCCAACTGCACTATGCGCGGCGCGGCATCGTCACACCCGAAATGGCCTTTGTTGCCGAACGCGAGATGGGCCAGCGCGAATGGATGGCCGCGCACCTGGGCAATGCCGAGCGCGAGGCCCGGCTGCGCGGCGACGGCCGCGGCGCGCGCATCCCGGCCGTCATCACACCCGAATGGGTGCGGGGCGAAGTGGCCGCGGGCCGAGCCGTGATCCCCGCCAACATCAACCATCCCGAACTGGAGCCGATGGCCATCGGCCGCAACTTCCTGGTCAAGGTCAATGCCAACATCGGCAACTCCGCCCTGAGCTCCGGCGTCGAGGAAGAGGTGGGCAAGCTGGTGTGGTCGCTGCGCTGGGGCGCGGACACGGTGATGGACCTGTCCACCGGGAACCACATCCACACCACGCGCGACTGGATCGTGCGCAACAGCCCCGTGCCCATCGGCACGGTGCCGATCTACCAGGCGCTGGAGAAGGTGGGCGGCGTGGCCGAGGACCTCAGCTGGGCCGTCTTCCGCGACACGCTGGTCGAGCAGGCCGAGCAGGGCGTGGACTACTTCACCATCCACGCCGGCCTGCGCCTGCCCTTCATCCATCTCACGGCCAACCGCCGCACCGGCATCGTCTCGCGCGGCGGCTCCATCCTGGCCAAGTGGTGCATCACGCATCACAAGGAGAACTTCCTCTACACGCACTTCGAAGAGATCTGCGAGATCATGAAGGCCTACGACGTGAGCTTCTCGCTGGGCGACGGGCTGCGGCCCGGCAGCCTGGCGGACGCCAACGACGAGGCCCAGTTTGCCGAGCTGCGCACGCTGGGCGAGCTGACCAAGCTCGCGTGGCAGCACGACGTGCAGACCATGATCGAAGGCCCAGGCCACGTGCCCATGCACCTGATCCAGGCCAACATGGACGAGCAGCTGAAGCACTGCCATGAGGCACCTTTTTACACGCTGGGCCCGCTGACCATCGACATCGCCGCCGGCTACGACCACATTGCCAGCGCCATCGGCGCCGCGATGATCGGCTGGATGGGCACGGCCATGCTCTGCTACGTCACGCCCAAGGAACACCTGGGCCTGCCGGACCGTGACGACGTGAAGCAGGGCCTGATCGCCTACAAGATTGCGGCGCATGCGGCCGACGTGGCCAAGGGCCATCCCGGCGCCCGCGCACGCGACGACGCGATGAGCGCCGCGCGCTTCGAGTTCCGCTGGGAAGACCAGTTCAACCTCGGCCTGGACCCGGACACCGCGCGCAGCTACCACGACGAAACCCTGCCCAAGGAGGCAGCCAAGCACGCCCACTTCTGCTCCATGTGCGGCCCCAAGTTCTGCTCGATGAAGATCACGCAGGACGTGCGCGACTTCAGCGAAGCGCAGAAGAAGGAGGCCGAAGCCGGCATGGCCGCGAAGTCGGCCGAGTTCAAGGCCGCGGGCGGCGAGTTCTACATTCCCATCCAGCCGGCCTGAGCGATGGCCAGCATCGCCACCGCGGGCCGAACCGGCCTGCATGTCGCCATTGCAGGCGCCGGCCTGCTGGGGCGGCTGCTGGCCTGGCGGCTCTCGCGAGCGGGCCACCAGGTCACCGTGCTCGACCCGGCGCCCGGCCCGCGGCCACCGCCAGTCGGCCGCATCGCACCGGTGCAGCACGCCGCAGCCTTCACCGCGGCCGGCATGCTCAGCCCGCTGGCCGAGCTGGACAGCACCGGCCCGGCGCTGGCCGCGCTCGGCTGGCGCTCTCTGCCGCTGTGGCGCGCCACCTGCGAAGCGCTGGGCCGGTCCGAGCTGTTCCGCCAGCACGGCAGCCTGCTGCTGGCGCATCCGGGTGATCGCGGCAGCGCGCAGCGCCTGCTGGCGCGGCTGCACGAAGCGCCGGCCGGCACGCCTCAGCCTGACGCGCTGGACGCGACGCAGCTCGCTGCGCTGGAGCCAGCGCTGGCGCCAGGCCTCGTCGGCTGGCACTTGCCCGGCGAAGGCCAGGTGATGCCACGCGAGCTGATGGCTGCGCTGCATGACGACACGGCCAACGTGAGCTGGCGTTGGCGCGAACGCGTCACTTCGGCGGCGTCTCACGCGCTGAGCCTGAGCGACGGCGAAACGCTGCGCTGCGACTGGGCCATCGACACTCGCGGCGTGGCCGGCCAGGTCGGCGCGCTGCAACCTCGCGGCGTGCGTGGCGAGCTGGTCTGGCTGCATGCGCCGGGCCTGCCGCTCACGCGCCCGCTGCGGCTGCTGCACCCGCGGCACCGCGTCTACCTGGTGCCGCGGCCGGGCGAGGTGATCGTCGTCGGCGCCAGCGAGATCGAAAGCGAAGACCGCTCGCCCCCGAGCCTGCGCAGCCTGGTCGAGCTGCTCGCCGCAGCGCACAGCGTGCTGCCCGAGCTGGCCGAGGCGCGACTGTTGCACCTGGAAGCCAACCTGCGCCCGGCCCTGCCGGACCATCACCCGCGTTGCCACGCCGAGCCCGGCCTGCTGCAGATCAACGGCCTGTTCCGCCACGGCTGGCTGCTCGCGCCGGCCCTGGTGGACGACGCGCTGGCCGCCTGCGGCCTTGTGCCCAAGGAGACCCCACATGCTGACACCCATGTCCCTCGACTCGCGCATTGACGCGTCGCATGAGGAAACGCCGGGCCGCCCCCCGGTTTCCTCAACCCCCTCGGGGGGCCTGGCGCGAAGCGACAGGTCTGGGGGCGCACGCCTCGTGATGCTCAACGAACAGCCGCTGCCGTGGCGCGAAAGCCTCAGTGCTGCCGCATTGCTGGCCGAACAGGGCCAGCCGGAGGACCGCGTGGCCACCGCGCTGAACGGCGAATTCCTGCCACGCCACGCCCGCGCCCGCACGCTGCTGCAGCCGGGCGACGAGCTCACCGTGTTCCGCGCCATCGTCGGAGGTTGACCAATGACCGAACCCACCGCCTGGACCGTCTACGGCACGCCGCTGCAAAACCGTTTCCTGATCGGTAGCGCCGGCTACCCGTCCCCGCAGGTGCTGCAGGACGCCATCCGCGCCAGCGGCGCGCAGGTCGTCACCGTCGGCCTGAAGCGGGCGCTCGCCGGTGTTGCCAATGATCGACCGGACAACGGCTTTGTCGCCCTCGCGCTGGCCAGCGGCGCGCAGCTGCTGCCCAACACCGCCGGCTGCCGCAGCGCCCGCGAAGCCATCACGCTGGCCCACCTGGCGCGCGAGCTGTACGACACGACGTGGTTGAAGCTGGAAGTCGTAGGCGACGAGCACACGCTGCAGCCCGACCCGTTCGAGCTGCTGGCCGCCGCCACGCAACTCGTGAAGGACGGCTTCGAGGTCTTCCCCTACTGCCTGGACGACCTGGTGAGCTGCCGCCGCCTGCTGGACGCCGGCTGCGAGGTGCTGATGCCCTGGGGCGCGCCCATCGGCTCCGGCCAGGGCCTGCTGAACCCGTTTGCGCTGCGCACGCTGCGCGAGCGCCTGCCCGGCGTGCCGCTGATCGTGGACGCCGGCATCGGCGCACCGTCTCACGCCGCACAGGCGATGGAGCTGGGCTTCGACGGCGTGCTGCTGAACTCCGCCGTGGCCCAGGCGCGCGACCCGGTGCGCATGGCCCGCGCCTTTGCCAGCGCCATCACCGCTGGCCGCCTCGGCTTCGAAGCCGGCGTGATGGCCACGCAGGACTTCGCCGTGCCCAGCACCCCCGTGCCCGGCCACCCCTTCCTGATCGGCTGAAGGGAAAAAGATGCCTGAATCCAACGAACTGCCGCGCATCGCCAGCGTAGCCGGCACAGACAGCGGCGGTGGCGCGGGGCTGGCCGCAGACCAGCGCGCTGCCGATGCCTTTGGCGTGCACCTGTGCCCGGTCGTCGCCGCCGTCACCGCGCAGAACAGCGTCGCCGTGACCCACCTAGAAGCCATGCCGCCCGCGCTGCTGCAGGCCCAGCTGGACGCGCTGGCCGACGACCTGCCGCCGCGCGTGCTGAAGACCGGCCTGCTGGGCAGCGCCGCGAACGCCCGCATCGTCGCCCGCTGGGTCGACCAGCAGCGCCGCCACGGCCCGCTCGCGCTGGTCGTGGACCCGGTGCTGCGTGCCAGCACCGGCGCCGCGTTTGCAGACGCCGAACTGCTGGCCGCATACCGCACCGAACTGCTGCCCCGCGCCACCCTCTTCACGCCCAACCAGCGCGAAGCCAGCGCGCTGCTGGGCACCGAAGCCACCATCCCAGAACAAGCCGCAGCGCTGCGCAATCTCGGCGCTGAAGCCGTGCTGATCACCGGTGGCGACGCAACCGACCCGGAGCTTGCACTCGACTGGCTGGAAGCCCCCCACGCCCAAGGCTGGCTCAGCCTGCCGCGCATCGCCACAAAGCACACGCACGGCACCGGCTGCACGCTGGCCAGCGCCGCCGCAGCAGCACTCGCCCACGGCTTTACCAGCGCAGACGCTGCGGTCCTCGCCAAGCAACTCACCGCCCACGCGCTGCGCCAGGCCACACCGCAAGGCCAGGGCGCCGGCCCGGTGCGGGCGATGCACGGCTGGGCCGGCCATGCCACCGAACGCCCGTTGCCGCGCCTTCACATCGGCACCGAAGCACCAGACGCCTGGTCCGCAGCAGCCCACCCCAGCGCCTTGCGCGAAGGCCTCTACGGCATTGCCGACAGCGCCGAGCGCATCGAACAACTGCTGGGCGCTGGCCTGCGCCAACTTCAACTTCGCATCAAGCGCCCGCCGGGCCTCACCAGCGCAGAGGCCGAACGCTGGCAGTCCAACTACCAAGCCCAATTGCGCCAATCCCTCGCCGCCTGCGACGCTGCCGGCGCCATCCTGTGGATCAACGACCACTGGCAACTCGCCCTCGCCACCGGCGCCCGCGCCCTGCACCTCGGCCAGGAAGACCTGCTCGCGCTCAGCGCCACCGAGCGCGATCAACTGCGCCGAGCCCAGTCAGAAGGCATCGCCCTCGGCCTCTCCAGCCACAGCCCATGGGAACTCGCCCGCGCCGCCGCCTGGACCCCCGACTACATCGCCTGCGGCCCCGTCTGGCCCACGACCACAAAAGACATGCCTTGGCGACCGCAAGGGTTGGATAACCTGGCGTGGTGGGTGGCGAACGCGCCGGCGCCGGTGGTGGCAATTGGTGGCGTGTTGACGCCCGAACAGGCCGGCGTAGCCAAGGCTGCCGGCGCGCACAGCGTGTGCGTTGTCAGGGGTTGGGGGCCCGCTCCGAGCGCGACAATCCCGGCATGGCAGGCAGCACTGACCGATGATGCGCCAACCCGCCCTCGTGGCAGGGACTGGCCGCATGCCACGCTGCCGACTGCCCCGCAAGACCGCGATCGCGCGCTTGCGTCTACGATCGCCCCCTAAACAGATCAATTGGAATGAACATGGCCGACCTGGAACTGCTCCGTAAATTCACCACCCAAAAAATGCCCGTCCGCCTCATGGCCGCCGAAGAGTTCAAAGGCGCTCAGGCTTTGGCAGCCCTGGGCTACATCAAGCTTGCAATGCCGCCCGTGAACAGCGGGAAAGGAGCCTATGGCAAACAAGATGCGGCGCTGGTGCTGGCGATCACGCCGACGGGGAAGAAGGCAGTTGGTGGCTGAGACACACTGAGCTTTGAGCGCTGCGAAGGATGGGTTGAGGCATGTCGCCCGTCAGGACAATGTTTACCTGCCTCTCTCCACTCAGCGTCACCCTTGAAGGAAGATCAACGCTATTCATTAGGTGCAATCACCCAGAGCTCCCATGCATCAATACCTTCAAGATACAGAGTTCGCGGCACAAAACCTCTTCCGACTAGCTACTAACGAGGAACATCAACTACGCGCTAGCTCCAGATGGCTGATGGATAAAGAGCGAGAACTTCAAGTTCACCAATGGGACTTCCAAACAAGCGATCTGAACGAGGATTTCTCAGACGCATATGTGATGGCCGCCTTTGCGCGGGCGGGTCGAGCGGCGCAGGACGTCGAGCAACTCAAAAGCGATGTTGCAGCCTTGCAGGCAAGCGTTGGCACGCACCAACACGCCGTCCAAGCTCTTGCAGGTGCGATTCTTCAGGTCGCGAAGCAGGGAATTTCGTTGGTTCACGGAGGTCTAACGGCATCTCCACCCGGCAGAACTTTGGGTTCGCTCGCTGTACGCGATGTGATCTGGCAGAGCAGGAACCAGTCGATGCACTATGAAGAAGGAAAATACACGCGGCCGCTGACTGATTTATTCTCTACACTTGAGCGCGAGCAAGGATCTCAGTTTTCCCTTACCGCCTTTTCCAGGCAGAACCGGGCAAAGCAGGTTTTAGATCTTCTCGGGTGGAAGGATTACGAAGCTTACGTTCAGGACATGCAGATCCTTCTCCCCAGCGCAGCAATCTATCAAGGAAGCTCCAAGTGATGGGGCGAGGCAAGCAGACTTGGGGTACCTGGAACGCAAAAGGAACTCGAAGTGGAAATCGATCATTCAGCGCTCACACCTTGGACCGTGATGTACCAGACTCCGAATGGAGGCCAGTCTTTCACGGTGTATTCCGCGCACTGTCCGTCCAGAGATGAGGCCGTCGTTAGATTGCGAGCGCTTCTCGTCGAGGCAGGCGTGCCCCTCTTGATCTACGACGCGAATCGCAATGGCGCAGATGCCCGTGTTTTGGCCCAAATGCAAAGCCTCAGCGATGCCGGGTACGAAATCCTCGAGATCGTGGCTGCCGAAGCCAGCGGAAGCGCATGAGCGCCTGGCGCGGCGGCGTCGCCTGCAGGTTCACGCCAGTAGTTGCCGGCGAGCTAGCATCCCTCAGCCGCCCGGAGCCGCCCGCTAAGCTCTTCAATGGAAGTTTTTTACACATCTCTGCGTAAAAACTCAATTGAATCAATGGCTTGCGTGTTGCGCACCTGCACAAAATTTTTAACCAAGAGCTTATGCGGCTTGGCCGTGCGGTTGCGCGTGTTGTTCGCAATGAGTTTCTTATTAGATGCCTATCCTCTCAGCAGCCTCATGCGACACGGCCCTGTGCACGAAGGCAATTCCGCGACGCCAGCTGTGCCGGCTAGTTTGCCCCTTGGCTGCTAAAACCAGCCCACCTTCAGCTCCCTGAATCTCATGTTTGTCGGCGATGCTGTGGGCTAGCCCGTTGTCAACAGTGCAGTCTGCCAATTCGTCCCCGTCGACGATTCGCAGACTTCGGCATGGGCCACCTGCACGTCGCCACGAAACGGAAATCTTTTGCAGCAACCATAGAAATTGGCGATATGCGCATTGCAGAGAACGCCTCGTGTTATGTAAACTAATCATTTGTGTAACGGGAGGGGCTATGGCAGAAGTTGAAAAGATGTGCCCGCAATGCGCAGAACGGGTAAAGGCAGCAGCGAAAATTTGCCGGTTCTGCAACTTTCAATTCCCGGAAGTAACACCCTCTCCAGGGTTTTTCCACCGGGTTGGGAGACTCACTGGCCGCGTTTGGGCGGACAAATGGGGACGACGAATCACGATTTTCTTTGCAGTCGTGTGGATTGGAGGTCTGCTGTTACCAGATCATGGGACCAGCTCGGCACGACCTGTGACGGTTGCCAAACTACCAAACCCGGTTGCTTCTGAGACGGCGCCGGTCGCACAATTACCTGTTTCGGCACCCGAGCCTGAGGTGGGCATCGAGGAAGCTCGTGCATTGTCGCGGGAGGCTATTGCGAATATTCAGAAGCGTTTCGAAACGAATCGCACAAAGTTAAAAGGATTCTTCGCTAATTCTGCGGCAGTTGCTCGAAGCCAAGAAGATTCTTCGGCGCTTGAAGTTATCCTCGCCAAATTCCAGGACAGCAAGGAAAAAGTAGATTCTCAGATCGTAGCTAAGGCAAAAACTCTTGCGGTTAGCGTAAACCAGCAGACACGTGAACTGTATGCCTCCTCCATGGAAGAGGCATTCATCAAAGACGGAATGGACGCAAAAGTGAGGGTATCTGGCGCAGCCAAGGATCGCTTGACTATTACCTACGCGCTCATGAGCCAGCCACTGGTCTACAAGTTCCAAAACGAGCTGCACATAGGCCAACGAGCTCGCGAAATGGGATTCAAGACGTTAATTCTTGACAACGGCTTTGAAAGCTCACTTGGAAAGTATTGGACCATCGATCTCTAGACTTGCGCTGCCCGATCCTCCTAACCAGCGCCAGCACATACAGAATATCAAGCTTTGAACATTTACATCGGGCAACCCATTTCATCACGTAGAAATGCCCACCAGACTCGCTCCTCGTTCACTGAAACACTTGACCGGTCTTCACGTTCAGGTAGAGGCGATTAGCCCTCGTCTCTCCGCCGCAGTAGGTGAAGTAGACGGGAGCACTCGCTTGATTTGTCGACTTCATCCAACCGCCCACTTGCTTGAAATCCTGCAGCGTGCAGCGCTTCGAATCGATGAGGGACTGCGAAGCAGTGATGAACGCCTTCCTGTACTTTGAAAAGTCGTCGGAGTCAGCGATCAGTTTCGTAACTTCAGGCTCACCTGATTTGGCATGTTCATCGGCAGGTCGTTTTGATGACAGATCCTTGGTCGCGATCCAGCGAGCGACCTGGCCCGCGGCGCCTTCAACCGTGCCGTCGTAATACTTTGAGACTCTGGCCCAGCCATTGTTGACCTCTAGCACTTCTACAAGCTGGCGCTTGTAGATCACGTTTGTCGACTTGCCAGTTGCCTTGGGCGCAAGGCGTTCGTCTGTATGTTCAACAATAACGTAGTAGGTTCCAGTCTTCACTTCCTCAGCGAATAAGGTGGTCCATGCAATCACAGAGCCGGCCGTAACCAGTAAAGCTTTCTTCATGCAACGAATTGTTGCCCAGCAGCCCGTCAGGTACGCTGCCCAGGCAGTTCCGATCATCATCAAAGTTAACGATTCAGCAATGGGCAATGGGCAAGTCTTACATCGCAAGCACTCACGACGATCAAGTCCGCATTGAGCCAGCCCGCCGAGTGCGTCGGAATTCACCCATTGGCAATCGCTTCGGGTCGTCGAGCATCGACTGCATGACGTGCTGCCGAGGTCGTCGAGACCCGGTCAGGGCATGGCAGCTACAAGCTCTGAAATTTCTTGCCGGAAGCGTGCTTCCAGGGAAGGCGATAGCTGCCACCCTCAGTCAATCGCGCATGCTCCAGCACCTGAGGCCACCAAAGCACCAGGCGGGCCGATTTCAACCAGAACGGTTGTTCTGACCATTGGCGGTCCATCACGTAGACGGTGTGGCCGGCGCGCCGCAAGGCCTCGCGTTCCTGGCCTCGGCTCTTGGCGAACTTGTCGATGCCGACGATGTACCAACCGGGCCCCAGGGCCGGTATCCATTCCAGATCGGGTGAGTTACGCGGGAACCTGTCGTTGAGGTGGATCACCTCATCAACGCCGGTTTCGGCACTGGAAAGCTCGCGAATGGCGTGCGCGAGATCAGGGGGAAGGTTGGCGTCGAACAGGAATCGCACGCCGAATGATCACGCTGCGAGTTTCTGCTCGAAGGCGACGGCCGCCTTCACCTCTTGCGGCTTGACGCGGTAAAGCCGCGCCACCCGATCAACGTTCTCGCCTTCCGCTTTGAAGGCCGCCGCCAAAGTGTCCGTGGGCACACCGCCCTCGGCGACGATGGGTTGGCCGAACTGGACTTGCGGGTCCAGCACCACCAGGCGCTTCTTCGGTACCGGAAACCAGCGCAGGGCGCTGGCATTGGCCCCGTACTCGATGCCTTCGAGCAGGCTGGGCCGGATCACGGCGTCCATCGCGAACTGCCGCTTGCGCACGTCCAACAGCTTCGGATCTTCACCAGCACGCTCGACCGCTTCCAGGAAGATTTTCTTCCCATCGGTGACGAAACGCCGCGAATGCAAGGGGTAGTCGCCCAGGGTCTCGCGCGCCACGTCGATGGTGGCCCGGATCACTTGCAGACTGACGCCCTGCTCAACGAAGCGAGCCACGGTGCGCAGTTCCAGCAGGTCGTGGAAACCCAGGATCTGTTCGTCGCCAAACTCTTCATCGCCAGCGTATTGCAACGCCCAAAGTGGGCCCGAGACCTTGCGACCGTCGCCGTATTTCCAGGAATAGCCCTTCAACCAGCGGCGCACGGTGCGCGACTCTGCCCCCACGAGCCGTGCAGCCCGTGACAGCGGGTACAGGCCAGTGCCGAGGAGGGTGGGTTGTTTATCCATGGTCAACGGCCAGTTTAAGGCAAGGCTGTTCGCAGGAGACCGTTCAGGATCGCCAGGTGACACGCAATTCTGGAACCGCCCCGGCGCGTCCGCTTCAACCGCCACCCTTGCCCGCATCCCCCAGCAACAAAGCCTGGCTGTAGCGCAGGAAGCCATCCAGATGATTCTGGATGATGCTCACGGTGATGGGCAGTTGCAGGGCCTGGTAGTCGTGCACGGCGATGTTGCGGAAGCCGACCATGCGCTTGAGTTCATCGGCCAGTGGCGCTTCGATCCAGCCGCCTTGCGCCAGCAGTGCGAACACGTCGCGGGCGCTTTGAGGCACCCCAAGGCGCTCGCGGCGGACCATGTGCTGGCCCATGTCCAGTGCGGCTTCGCAGGCGCGCTGGATGTTGAGGATGGCTGCGTCCTGGCGGGTGAAGTTGGTGGCGAAGCTGGGTGGGTCGGCGGCGTATTCCTCGCGAGCGCGGCGCACGCAGCGCTCGATGGCGGCGGCCTTGTTGATCAGCACGTCATCGGCCATACACGGTTCCCTCTGCCTGGATGTCTGCCAGCAGGCCGGCACGCGCCTGGTCCAGCTCGGTCTTCTCGCTCAGGATCGCCGCCTCGTAGAGGGCGGCCTGTGCGTCCAGCGCCCACCAGCGCTGCCCGGTGGTGATGACCTGGTACTGCATGACGGTGGAGGCAGCGCGCAGGTCGAGCAGGTCCACCGGGCAGCCGCTCAGGTCTGCCAGGTCGCTGGCCAGTTCCCACAGGACCAGCGGTTCGACCTGGCCTGCCACCAGCACCGCCATGTCGAGATCGCTTTGCGGCCCTGCCGTGCCCTGGGCGCGACTGCCAAAGACGTACACGGCCAGGAGCCCAGGCAAACGGTCTCGCAGGGTTGACAGCAGGGCCTCGCGGGGCAGGGGCAGCGGAATTTGAGAGGCAGCCAACATGGTTCGCGTTGCGTGTGATGCCGGGAAGGGCGTTGTCCACTCGGGTCAGGCAGCATTGTCGACCCATCAGGCGCAAGCAATGGCTTCACCCCGGCCCCAACGCCCCACTCAAGTCCCCCATCGCCGGAAAACCATTCGCCTTCAGCCCCTGGTCGCGCTCGACCACGCCCGGCAACGGGTCCAGGCCCCAGCGCCGGGTGATGAAACGCAGGATGGAAGCGGTGTCGTACTGGGTCTTGTCGACGTAGCCGCGGCGGGCCAGCGGCGAAACGATGAGGGCGGGGATGCGGGTGCCGGGGCCCCAGCGGTCGCCCTTGGGCACGCGGGCGTGGTCCCAGAAGCCGCCGTTTTCGTCGTAGGTGACGACGATCAGCATGTGCGGCCACTGCGGGCTTTGCTGCAGCTTGGCGATGACTTCGGCGATGTGGGCGTCGCCGTCGCTGAGGTTGGCGTAGCCGGCGTGCTGGTTGAGGTTGCCCTGCGGCTTGTAGAAGGCCACGTGCGGCAGCTGGCCGGCAGCGGCGTCTGCGAGGAAGCGGCTGTCGAAATCCCGCAGGTGCTCGGCACGGTAGGCGGCGTGCTGCTGCGGGTCCACGCTGGCGTAGTAGTTGAAGGGTTGGTGGTGCGGCTGGAACTGCGCCGTGCCGCCGTAGATCTGCTCGCGGGCCTCGGGCGTGCCGGCGCTGGTCGCCGCCCATGCACCGCCGTACCAGGCCCAGGAGACGCCCTTGGCGTCCAGCCGGTCGCCAATCGTCGCCAAGGTCTGCGCGGGCAGCGTGGTCGGCTTGGCGGGATCGGCCAGCAGCGGGTCGCCACCGACCATCGGCGGGTTGCCGCTGGGCTGGTAGGCGGGCTGCATGGTGTTGATGGTGTAGGCCACGCCGTCTGCGCCGCGGGTCAGCGTGGCGTCGCGCAGGTGGCGCGGCGGGCCGGCGAGCACGCTGGCGGGCATCTCGGCACCAGGCTTCAGGCGCACGAAACGGCCTTGCGCGTCGGTCTCGATCTCGCTGATCGAATCCTTGGCAGGTGACTGATCGACACCCGGGTAGACCGGTACGCAGGCGCAGATCAGGTACTGGTGGTTCAGGTAGGAGCCACCAAAGGCGCCCATGAAGAAGTTGTCGGCCAGCGTGTACTGCTGCGCCAGTGACCAGAGCTTCATGGCGCTGCCGTCGTAGTAGCCCAGGCTGAGGCCACCGGCGTCGGAGTAGGCGGCGAAGCGGTCGTTGCTGCCGTCCAGCCCGATCTGCATCTGGTTGTTGTAGAAGCGGTGCACCAGGTCGCGCGTGACCACGCTTTGCGGCACAACGATGCCGGTGCCGTTGAGACCTTCTGGCGCGTCGATTCGGAACGGTGCGTTGGGCATGCCGGTGCTTTGCGCCTGTGTGAGCGTGACGGGCTGGCCACCGGCGGTGAGGCCGCGCCAGGTGGGTGGCAGCACCGGCAGCACGCTGCCGTCGAAGTCCTTCTGCGGGACGTAGCTGCCAACGGCACTGGGGTTCACGCCGGGGATGCCGTTGGCGCCGGGGAACAGGCCGTAGAGCGTGTCGAAGCCGCGGTTCTCGGCGTAGATCACGACCACAGTGTCGATGGCGTTGACGGCGGCGTCCGTTGGCGAGGGGCTTGGCGAGCCGGCGCAGGCCGAGAGCAGCAGCAAGGGGATGAGCAGCGCAGGTCTGGTGGTCATGTCGGTCTTGGGGCGGTCTTGGGCATGATGGCCCGCAGCCTAGCCCCCAAGGGCGATGGTCGCAAGCAGGCTCGCTAACATCCCTGAGTCATGACACGCCCTTCGCTTGCACTGTTGCTGGCCTTGCTGCTCGGCGCAATCACGCTGTCGCTGCGGCTGGCTGCCGCGCCCGCGGCAAGCACCACGCCCTACGGCCGCAAGCTGGACGTGCCGGCGCTCACCGAGATCGGCCGCGCGCTGTTCTTCGACCCCAGCCTCTCCGCTTCGGGCCGGATCGCCTGCGCCAGCTGCCACGACCCGCGCTTCGCCTTCGGCCCGCCCAACGACCTGGCGGTGCAACTCGCCGGACGCGACGGCAAGACGCCCGGGCTGCGCGCCGCGCCTTCGCTGCGTTACCTGCAAACCTTGCCGCCGTTCAGCGAGCACTTCTTCGACAACGACGGCGACGACAGCGTGGACGCCGGCCCCACCGGCGGCCAAACCTGGGACGGCCGCGCCAGCTCGGGCCGCGAGCAGGCGCGGCTGCCCTTGCTGTCGCCGCTGGAGATGGCCAATGCCTCGGTGGCCGAGGTGGCAGCCAAGCTGCGGCACGGTGCGCAGGCGGCGCGGCTGAAGCAGGTCTTTGGTGAGGACGCGATGGACGACGACGCCCGCGCTTTCAACGCCGCGCTTCTGGCGCTGGAGGTCTTCCAGCAGTCGCCGGCCGAGTTCTATCCGTACAGCAGCCGGTATGACGAAGTGCTGCGCGGCAAGGCCCAGCTGACGGCGCGGGAGGCCCGTGGCCTTACGCTGTTCAACGACCCGGCCAAGGGCAATTGCGCGGCCTGCCACCTGAGCCAGAAGACCCCCGACGGCGCCTTCCCGTTGTTCACCGACTTTGGCCTGATCGCACTCGGCGTGCCACGCAACCGCACGCTACCCGCGAACGCCGACCCGCGCTTCTTCGACCTCGGCCTGTGCGGCCCGCTGCGCACCGACTTCCAGGACCGCCCGGCCTACTGCGGCCTGTTCCGCACGCCCACGCTGCGCAACGTGGCGCTGCGCCGCAGCTTCTTCCACAACGGCCAGTTCCACACGCTGGACGAAGTGCTGCGCTTCTACGCCCGGCGGGACACGCACCCGGCCGAGTTCTACCCACCGGGGCAGAAGTTCGACGACCTGCCGCCGGCCTTGCACGGCAACGTCAACACCGAGCCGCCATTCGACCGCCACCCAGGCGACAAACCGGCGCTGGACGACACCGAGATCGCCGACATCGTCGCCTTCCTGCAGACCTTGACCGACGCCGACTTGCGGCGCTGAGCCCCCTCTTCTGGGGGATCTCGCCCGCTCGCAACTACGGCGCTTACCTGATGTGAGCGGCGCGGACGAACTCCTATCGTGCAGCTGTGCCTGATGCATCGGCGCCTCGCCGGCACCGTCCGCGCACGGGCACACACATCGGCCTCATCAACAGGGGCCTTGCACAGAAACCCAAGGAGAGAACCATCATGAACATCATTCACCTGCAACGTACCAAGCGCCTGGCCAAGGCTGCCAGCTTCAGCCTCATCGTCTTCGCCGCGAGCGCGCAAGCCAGCACGCACCTCGACCTCACGATCGATGCGCATGCCCACTGCATCGAAGCCGGAGGCGGCACGTACAACGTTTTCCCGCGCATCGCCCTGCCCATTGGTACCTGGAGCATGACGGTGTTGTCGAGCACGGTGGACCTCTGCCCGACCATTGGCTACTGCCCGCAACCCGAGGTCAACCTGAGCTTGTTCGGCAGCGACTTCCAATACGAGAAGGCCATGGTCGCCAAGCCCAATGTCAAGAAGACGATCGAGGTCACCGCCCCCAACGACAGCGTGTGGGGCTACATCACGGACGAATTCTGTTCGGACAACAGCGGCACCACCGTCGTTCGTTTCACGAAGAAGTAAAGGCGACATTGCGCTGTGGGCCTGGCTCGCCGGCCGGCCCCAGCGGCACCCACACGCAGAACGCGCAGCCTCGCCCCACGCGCGAGGCCACGCGCAAGCGAAAGCCGCTTTGCTCGCACAGCGTGCGCACGATGAACAGGCCCAGGCCGTGGCCTTCGGCCGCGGCGGCCGTGCCTTGCTGGAAGGGCTGCTGCAGCAGTTGCAGCTGGTCCGGCCGTAAACCCGGTCCGGTGTCCAGCACCTGCAGCTCGACCCCGCCTGCACGCCGGCGCACGCCCACCAGCACCCGCCCGCGCGGTGTGTAGCGCACGGCATTGCCGACCAGGTTGTGCAGCACTCGGGCCAGCAGCAGCGACGAGGCGCGCACCTCGACCTGGGTGTCGACCACCCTCAGCGCCAGGCCCTTGGCCGCCGCAGCACCGGCGTGCGCCCGCACCACCTGGGTGATGCAGTCGCCGAGCGAGACGCGGTCGTCGTGGGCGCGGTGTTCATTGCGTGCCTCGGCCAGCATGTCGCGCAGCAGCGTCTGTGCATAGGCAATGGTGCGCTCCAGGTGGTGGGCCACTGGCTCCTGGCCTTGCGGCAGCTGCAGTGCGCTCAGCGCCATGCGCAGCGAGGCCAGCGGCTGCGACAGGTCGTGGCCGGCACCGGCCAGCAGCAGCGTGTTGCGCTCGGCCCGGGCATGGGCGGCCAGCCGAGCCGACTCGGCCTCGATCAGGCCTTGTGCGTCCTGCAGCTGCTGCTCGCGCGCCGCTGCCTGGCGCTGCTGCATGCGGCGCACGCGCCAGACCATGGCCGCACCAAGACATGCCGTTTCCAGCATGTAGCCGATTTCCGGCAGCACCAGGAAGTCGAAGCCCGGCCACGGGTTGTGGCCGGCGGCAAAGGGCACGAAGAGCACGATGGTGAACAGCACGTAGCTCGCGGTGCCGGCGGTGTAGAGCCTGGCATCTGCCGCTGCGCTGCGCAGGCTGCGCCAGCTCACGGCGAACGCCAGCGCGGCATAGGCCAGCGCCAGCACCCCGGCACCGGCCGCCGCGGCCTCCCCCCGCTGCAGCAGCAGGTTCAGGCCCAGCAGCGCCAGCAGCAGCAGGTGCAGGCGGTACACCGGCGGCCAGCGCTCGCGCAGGTCCAGGAACTGGGTGGCGAACCAGGCATGGGTGCACAGCACCAGGGACACCGCCAGCACGGTGATGCCCTGGTTGAACAGCGGCGCCTGAGGCCACAGGTAGGCAAAGGCGTCGCCACGGATCTGCACCAACCCGGCGCCGTGCACCGCCACCAGCGCGGCATAGGCCCAGTTGACGGGCGTCTTGGCCAGCACGCGGGTCATCACTGCCAGCAGCAGCGAGGCCAGCATCAGGCCCCACTGCATGCCGCTGAACATGTCGCCCAGCGCATTGCGGGCACGCCAGCCGGCGTCGTCGTCCAGCCGTGGATACAGCCGGCCGTCCAGGTGTATGCGGTAGTCCAGCTCGATGCGGTGGCGACCCGGCGCGAGAGACAGCGGCACTGCGATGCGAGGACTGGGCAGCACCCGCTCGGCATACGCCGAGTCCGCCCGCAAGGCCTGCAGCAGCAGCGGCGGACCTGTCATGCTGCCGTCTGCTGCCACCGCCTGCTGGCGCATCGTCAGCGCCAGCACGTCCGGCACGCGAAGGTCCAGCACGCGATGGATCACGCCGGGGCCGGCCCAGGACAGCTCGATGCGCAGGCGGCGCAGGCCGTCCGCCGCAGGCGGCTCGCTCAGGCAGGGCTGGATGTCCGGACTGGCCTCGTTCGAAAGCAGTAGACAGGGCGCCGCCCACGCGGGCATCGCGGCCACCCCAATCAGCAGCAGGCTGGCGATAATCCCGCGGATCGCTCCGGTCGTCACGCCGTCAGGACAGTTCATTGCCAACCCAAGCTCCGGTCGCCGTCAAAGTGCTGCTCGCAGACGATCACGCGCTGTTCCGTGAGGGCCTCAAGCTGCTGTTCACCAGGGATGCCGGTTTCCAGGTGGTGGGCGAAGCACAGGACCTGCTCGGACTGAAGGACCTGCTCCGCCTGACGCAGCCGGACCTGCTGCTGATCGACTATCACATGCCAGGCGGCGACAGCTCGGCGGTGGTGAACCACCTCAAGCACACGCAGCCCGGGCTGCGCATTGTGTTCCTGACCGGGAGCAGCGCTGGCGGCGTGCTCAAGCAACTGGCCGATGCCCAGGCCGATGGCGTGCTGCTGAAGGACAGCAGCGCGGCAGACCTGCTCGCCAACCTGCGCGCCGTGATGCAAGGGCAGCGGGTGATCCCCGCCGAAGTGGCCGCGCTGATGGCGCCAGGCGAAGGCCTGCTGACCCGCCGCGAGATGCAGATCGTCAAGCTGATTGGCGACGGGCTGAGCAATGCCGAAATGGGCGAGCTGCTGTCGCTGTCGCCCAAGACGGTGGACAAGCACCGCGAGAACCTGATGCGCAAGCTGGAGGTCAACAGCGTGGCCCAGTTGGTGCTGAAAGCGCATGCACTGGGCTGGCTGACCAGCTGAGAAGCTGCGAATGCGCCGCTCGGGGCTCGGGGCCGGGCGCTCGGCGGCCCACCCGGAACGCTGAAGCGGACACGGCAGCACTCGCGCAGTGCCTGCGGAGCGCCATCTATGATGACCATGCGGCCGCCACCCAAGTTTTCGGCGAAGCCTCTTTCGGCAGCCTCGTGCTGGCGGTGGCGTCTTCGCGCCGCGGGGTACCCCCGCGGTTGATGGTTTGTCTGGTGCTTTCGGGGCGTGAGCGGCCTGGCTGTTTGCCACGAAGCTCACGCATCACCCGCAGGTTGGGTGGTTGGCCGCTTCTTCTGCGAAAGACCTGCCATGAACCCCGTCCTGAAGCTGGCGCCACTGGGCTTTCCCTGGCCGACCTTCGATCCCTTCCTGTTCTGCGTCTACCACGACGACGCGTACCCCAGGGCCAACGGCCGCTACGGCCCGGCCGCCTCGCTGGCCGGCCACTCGCTGGGGCAGGACTTCCAGAATGCCGACGGCTGGCGCATGTACCACGGCCAGGGCGTGCCTGGCTTCCCGCCGCATCCGCACCGCGGCTTCGAGACGGTGACCATCGTGCGCCGCGGCTGGATCGACCATGCCGACTCGCTGGGCGCCGCGGCGCGCTACGGGCAGGGCGACGTGCAGTGGCTCACCGCTGGCAAGGGCATCGTGCACGGCGAGATGTTCCCGCTGCTGGACACCGAGGCGCCCAACCCGCTGGAGCTGTTCCAGATCTGGCTGAACCTGCCGGCCCGCAGCAAGATGGCCGACCCGCACTTCACGATGTTCTGGTCCAAAGACATACCCCACCTGGTCGTGCCCACCGGGGCACGGGCCGAGGTGACCTGCATCGCCGGCCGCCTGGCGGGCCTGCCTGGCGAGCCACTGGCGCCACCGCCGCATTCCTGGGCCTCGGCCGAGGACAGCGACGTGGCGATCTGGACCGTGCAGCTGGCCCCCGGCGCGGCCTGGACGCTGCCCGCGGCCAACGGGCCGGACACGCGGCGCCAGCTCTACTTTTTCGCGGGCGACCAGGTCACGGTCGCAGGGCAGCCAATGGCAGGTCATGCCGCCATCGAGCTGCACGCCGGCAGCGCCGTCGAGCTGGTCAACCAGGGCGGCGCAAAGGCCGAATTCCTGCTGCTGCAAGGCAAGCCCATCGGCGAGCCGGTGGCGCAATACGGCCCGTTCGTGATGAACACCGAAGCAGAGATCCGCCAGGCCTTTGCCGACTACCAGCGCACCCAGTTCGGCGGCTGGCCCTGGCCTGAAGCTGAGCTGGTGCACGGGCCGGAGGCGGCGCGCTTTGCCAAGCGCGGCGACGAGGTCGAGCGCCCGTAGGCCAGGCCCGCGTCTCGCGTAGTCGATGACCAGCGTTCGTCGCTTCACCGCGCTGGCCATGGCGCGCGCGATGATGGCCGGTCCGCCGCGGGTGGACGGGCTGGCCGCGCGCCTGCAGGCCTGCCTGGGGCGCAAGGCGGCCTGGTACCGCCCCTTGGCCGAGCGCGTGGCACTGCTGCCTGGCGAGCATTGGCGCGCTGCCACACCGCAGGCCCTGAACCGGCTGGCCGACATGGTCGAGGCGGACGACAGCTTCGAAGCCGCCTGGCTCGCGCACGAGCGGCCGCAGGTGCGCCACTACTTCCTGGAACTGCCAGGTGGCATGCAGCCGCGGCCGCTGGGCCTGGACGAACTCGAACTGCCGGATTGGCCCGACGTGCCGGCGCTGAGCCGCTGGCTGGGCATTCCGGCCGCCGGCCTGTGGCGGTTGACGCTGGCGCGCGAACGCCAGCGCAGGCAGCCGCTGGGCCAGCAGCACTACCGCAGCCAGTTGCTGCCCAAGCGCAGCGGTGGCTTCCGGCTGCTGGAAGTGCCCGAGCCCTACCTGATGGCGCTGCAGCGCAAGCTGCTGGACGCCGTGCTGAACCGGGTCCCTCCGCATGAGGCCGCCTGCGGCTACACGCCGGGCCGCTCGGTGCTGGACCATGCACGCGCGCACGCCGGCCAGGCTGTGGTGCTGAAGTTCGACCTGCAGGACTTCTTCGCCTCGGTGCGCCACTCTCGCGTGCATGCGCTGTTCGCCACGCTGGGCTACCCGGCCGCGGTCGCCCGTGCGCTGGCCGCGCTGTGCACCTTGGCCACGCCGGAGCCAGTCTTGCGCCGCCTGCACCAGGCCGGCTCGCTGAGCTGGCCGCAACTGCAGTGCCTGCGCGACGCGCACCTGCCGCAAGGCGCGCCTACCTCGGCCGCGCTGGCCAACCTCTGCGCCTTCCGGCTGGACCTGCGGCTGGACGGCCTGGCCTTTGCACTCGGCGCGCGCTACACGCGGTATGCGGACGACCTGGTGATCTCCGGCGGCCCGGAACTGCGCGGATTGGCCGAGCGGGTCGAACGCTGGGTCGGCCGCATCGCGCTGGAAGAAGGCCTGGCGCTGAACCACCGCAAGACGCGTTGCCAGACGGCCGGCCGCCGGCAATCGGTCTGCAGCATCGTCGTCAACCAGCGGCCGAACCTGCCGCGCGACGAATTCGACCGGCTCAAGGCCGTGTTGCATCAGTGCGTGCAGACCGGCCCGGCGGCGCAGAACCGCGAGGGCCACGCCGACTGGCGCGGCCACCTGCAAGGCCGCGTGGCCTGGGCGGCACAGCTCAACCCGGCCAAGGCCGAGCGCTTGCAAGGCCTGCTGGCGCAGATCGACTGGGCGCGCTGAGCGTTCAGAGCGCGCGTCAGAACACCAGTTCTTCCGCCGGCACCGCATGGTTCTTGCGACCTGGATATTCCAGCCAGCGCATCGCAATGTTCAGCTCGCGGATCACCATCGCCGCCTCGATCACGCCGCCGTCCTCCAGCGTCATCGAGTCGGTGGTGTGCGCGTCCGACACCAAGGTCAGGTCGTAGCCGCGGTCCAGCGCGGCGTAGGCGGTGGCGCGGATGCACCAGTTACTGGACGCGCCGGCCAGCACGATGTGCGTGGCGCCGAGCCGCGCGAGCTCGTCGTCCAGCGGCGTGTCCTCGAAGGCCGAGTTCCACTGCTTGTGGATGCGCGTCTCGCCTTCCGCAGGCGCCAGACCCGGCGCCCATTGCCAGTCCGCCGAGTCTCGTGGCATTTCCTGGTTGTGATGCTGCACCCACAGCACCGACGCACCCGCCGCGCGGGCGCGCTCGACCGCACGCTGCACCTGCGCCACCACCTGCACCGGCTGCCAGGCGTTCCGCACCACGCCGACCTGAACGTCCACCACCAGCAAGATCGAACGACTGCCTTCACGTACCGTGGCCATGACTTGTCTCCTGTTAGGGCGTGTTAACACTATTGAACCGTGATCGCTGCGCCGGCAAACTGCAGGCATGGAGATCACGCCAGAGCAATTCGCCAGGATCGAGCACTGCCTGCCCACTCAGCGCGGCAACGTCAGCTTGA
>Ga0307514_10000737_pt1 | contig 55629 bp, 67 predicted proteins | sample 16_EM_MG_FD_203088 | JGI IMG/M metagenome (GOLD analysis project Ga0307514, IMG submission 203088) | Populus trichocarpa ectomycorrhiza microbial communities from riparian zone in the Pacific Northwest, United States - 16_EM | ecosystem: Host-associated > Plants > Roots > Unclassified | place... | reverse complement strand
AGGGGCAGTAGTCGAGTTGGCACTAGGGTAGGTGGCTGCCAGCCTGGAGCAGAGCGTCCCACTGACCGAGGGAGGAAGAGAACTGGGGGAAAGAAGAAGGAAGTGGGCGAACGACCGGTCTTTTATGTATTTTGGATTGGTTTCTCTGCGCATAGAGAGGGGTTGTCTGTATCTCAAACTTGTGTCGTCATCAGGGAAAAGGGTGACGTAGAAAGAACGGCCATTATTTCCCGGATTACCACGGCAGAGGACCTCCTAAGTTCTCGGGGCCCGGAGTTTGTCGACGCCGTTCGCGGGTGTCATGGCGCGAGGCCAAAGAATTAAAGTGAAGGGAGACATGATGTAGAGATACTGAAGACAGTTAAATAGATGGCCTGGGATGGTGACGGAGGCTGGGGATCATCGTTTCAGTAAAACAAGGCGGATGAGCACCCGTGGGAATCTGCACCATGGCTCCCGCCCAACCCACATCCCTACGGACGGGCAAGTCCACAGGACCGAAACTTCAGAAACGGCCCTCTGGTCGAAACTTGAAGCGAAATGATACGGATGCGCGCAAATCCAGAGTCGACGACAAGATCAAGCGGCGGATGTCGATGCGATATGCAGACATCTCTGTTCCGCAACCGACAGAAAACATCCCCGCTCTACCCACCATTCCCGCGGGCTTTAGGCCTACTCACGTGCGGTCGGAAAGTCAAGGAAGCTTACGAATCAAGAGGGAGAAGCAGAAGGAGGAGATCAAGGTCGCTGAGAATAAGTTGCTGGATAAACAGGATTTCGATCCGGATGTTTGTGAGTACGGATACGTTTCTCTCAACTGCGGACCTTGAGTATTATTCGTGCTAGATATTAGATTAAAGCTCTCAAACTCTACCGAATCCGAACTTCTATCGCTACAGTCCCAGCTTCGGAACGCGAAGGCGGACGTGGCGGCCGAACTTCAGCGCAATGTATTCAAGAAGTAGGCACACGAGCTCATTGGTTATGGAAGTTGTTGACATCCTACGCTCAGCTATGCGGATTTTATGCTCGTCTCAAAGGAAATCAACGTGTTGGAGAACGAGATGCTCGAGTTCAAGGATAGTCTTGCTGAATGGAAAAGCATGCCCTCACTGCTCCACATTGAAGAGTCCACGTCAGCAGCCGGTGACTATATATGGTTTCTTTCCGGTTTGTGTGATTATTGATGTGGTTCCAGAGCGTCGCCGCAATGTCCGGTCTTCTGTGGCTGACCTTCGCATCCTCTACGCCAACCAAATGCAAAACCTTCACTCGCAGATTGAAGGTGCGGCTAAATATGTACCGACAATGCCAGGACGCCACATTATCACGGAGATGGACGGTGTACTGGCATTGAATGCGGCCACATACAAGGTTGATCACGCTGTGAAGTTTGTTGTGTTGGACGACGCGGTTCTCGTAGCCCGACGGAGAAGGCGAAGGAATAATACCGAGGGCGGAAAGCTTGTTGCGGAGAGGTGCTGGATGCTCGGTGAGATGTTGGTATTGGATTCTAAAGATTCCGCAAGTGGGTGTGCATTTTGGATCCATGGGTTCCGTTTCCTGATGCCTTGTCTTAAGATATGACGAACGTTTTCAAGATCCGGCATGGGAAGGAAACACACGTCTACAGGACAGAAGCAGCTGGGGACAAGAAGAGCCTATTGGCCACTTTTCGCTCCGTCGCAGAAGACCTTGCAGCTAAACGGCGGAAGGAACGAGAGGGCGAGCACGAAAGACGGAAGTCCCTGTGGGTTTCTGGTGACGTATGGCATTGGACTCTCTCGGTCATTCAGATGACTAACCAACATCTAGGGAGGCTCGCACTCATTCGAAAAGCTGCCTTCTATGCCGGACTGGATGACAGACCTGGTACAGATCCCTGGTATGGGGCCGAGTGCGCAGGATAAGGCAGAAGGGGACGCTCGCTGGGCTGGTGATTTTACTGACAAGCTGACTGTTGCGATCGCACTCAGAGAGTGGGAACAAGCAGTTTTACTGGTCGAAGAAGGTAATATACTCGTCTTGAGACTATCGTTCATCAATAACCCAAGGTGTTCTTAGGCGAGGCGAAGGTTCCAACAATGCCAACCCTTAGTGCGAAGCTGGCACCTCTGAAAGCGTCTCTGACTGCTGCTCTGATACACTCGCTCTCCGCTTTGGACAATCGCAAGACTATCGTTGTTAAGTTGATATCTCTTCTGCTGCGATTGGGTGCTGGTCCAGCCGCTCGATCGACCCTGCTCGCTGCGCGATCGGAGGTGACCAAAAAGCGAGTTAGGATGATTCGCTTCGAGGGAGCCGTTGAACAGTACATAAACGATCTTGCTGTCGTGGTTTTCACCGGAATCAAGCATACTGCCGATTGGTTCTTGGCAAGCTTCAAGGAGAATGATATGACGAGTGGTATGTTCACGATATACAGTTCCCCAGGTACTTGGGTCTGATACGCTATGGGTGCAGCCTTCATAGATTGGACAAAGTTCCAGATCCAGGATTTTGCCACAATGTTCAGGAAACAGGTCTACACTTCGGACGTTGATCCAAAAATTGTTGAAGGGGCCTTAGCAATCACGTATACACAAAGCAAAAAGGTCCGTTGTAACTATTATCGCTCCGTTGCAATACTTAATTGGTGTTGTAGTTGCTGGAAGACTTCGGACTCGACTTTCGTTTTCTTCTCCAGGAACTTCTTGTTGAGAAGCCGAATGAGACCCCTCGCTCTCGCCCGGCCCCTGCACGCGTTGACCCGGAACTAGCATTCTCTCCGCCCACGGTCACCCCTTCTCCCACACCGATCCGTTCGCGCTCTCCCGCCGTGTCGACACGCCAGAGGACGATAGATTCTGACAACCTGTCTACACTCACGGATGTGGAACCTTCGCGCTCAAGTACGCCTGCCAACTCTACGATTGATGCCCTACTCAACGAGAGTGGGATCCCATCCGTTCCAGCACCGATCCCTCGAAAGGTCACGTCAAGACACAATACGGTAGAATCTCTGAGGGCCAAGTCCAACGCATCACTGCGGGAATCAGCTGTGTCGATTGCAAATTCGCAAGTGGTCGTGAGACAAACTCCTCCCCCGAGATCGAGGGATCGGCCCGGCAGCAGCGCGGCCCACCGTCCACCACCAGTAGCTGTACCTCCTCGGACTGGGATGATCTGATAGCTTTATCGTTTTTCACATGTAGTCCATCGCTCCCTGTCTGTTATTATCTCATTTTATGAGAATATAATCAATATCAGAACCATGACCATGTGTGGGGTTAGAGTTAAGGAGGTTGCCGGTGCACCCGTGACCACAAACTCAGTCAGTCATCACGATCAATGCAAGGCACCCCCGCCCCGAGTACCGCATTGCCGGTCCCATCCATACAGCCACCCTCTCCAGAGCCTCAGGACTTATTTCTGAGTCGTTCGTGTCCAACCAACGTCATGGATAACCCCTACACACCTCTGCGGGCGTCCACATCCGGTCCCGTCAGTTCAAACGGAAGTAGCATTTCTCCGGCGAATAACGAGGAACGATTGCGTCCGGGTTTTGGGAACCGTGGGGTCTTCCCACTCATACCGCCTCGACGAATGGCAAGGAGTACCTCCCGCACAAGAACTGGAACAATATTTGCTTCCCTAAACCGGTCGCCTGCAAAACGCGAATGGTCGGTCTTTGAGCAGAGGATGGAGAATGAGGGGCAGATACGAACCAAGAATGTCTTGAGGGAAGCCGTGAGCGAGAGTGCTGTCTCATCTCCCTTCCAACAAACTACGGACCTCTTCACACGCTCAGAATCTCCTACCTCGGGTGCACCGCCCTTACGACATGTTGCCGTGGATGATGGTCATGACTCTGACGATGCTTCGACGATTGGGTACGACTCCGAATCCGATTCTGAGGACACTTCCCATCCTGCTACCCCAGTGGCCGCCCCGCCGCAGAAGCGGCGCTGGTACTCGAAATGGAAACTGCCGTCTCTTACTCCACTCCAGCGAAATATTCTCAAATGTGCGGTCGCGTACTTTTTGGGATCGCTGTTTACATTCAACCTTACTCTTTCGAGTCTGATAACCTCCGTCGTATCGACGGATGATGAACGCTCACCGTCCAAGTCAGGGCATATGGTGGCAACTGTGTAAGCCCAAGTCCCCGAATCTACCAAGAACTCAGTGAGCTGATGTGCGTTCAGAGCTGTCTACTTCAACCCCGCTAAAACCGTTGGCGGGATGTTCGAAGCCGACAGGTACTGCCTTCTCGGTGTGCTCTTTGCGGGATTCATCTCCCTGAGCAGCATGTCTACGTACTGGTCACTGGAGGAGTACGAAGGTCTCGACTGGCTTGCAGACACTTTGGCCATCCTTTGGATTGGAGTTGGAATATGCGCCCTTGCGTGGACCAAGTCTTGGATGCAACGGCCGTCCTTTAACACAGGTGAACCACCCACCCTTCTGAAGCAATGGGGAATTCCTGACCATCGGTGTAGCATGTAGCATGACGTCCATTATTTTATTTGTCGTGTACGTCCCTCCTCCGGAACCAAACAAACAAAAAAAACTCATAAAGTTGCAGCGTTGTGCGAGAAGGTGGAATGGAGACACTTGTCCAGGTGTCATTCATCGTCTTGATTGGATCAATCATCTCCAATATCGTTTGCTTTTGCCTTTGGCCTCAGACTGCGATGAAGAAGCTGCAGGATGACATGCGCAAATCCCTCGACTCGTTTTCCACACTCCTCTCCACACTCGTTTGTTCGTTCTTGTTGGAGGAACCACCGACGAAAAGTCGGGAAACGTTGTACCAGGCGGCTCAGAATCACCAAACGAGTTTTACTTCCCTCAAGAGCAACCTTTCCGACGCCAAGACAGAAATTATTTCCAACTCTGCAACCCCCGACTCCCTCTCCAAGGCATACGAGGATGCAGTGGACAGCATGAACAGGCTGGCGCAGCATCTTAACGGTCTTCGCAGCGGTTCGAACTTCCAGTATGATATCACCAAAAAGCACCATAGGAGAGGCAGAGCGGGACCTGCACCCACATCCGTTCCAATGGTCGCACAAGTCAGCAAAGGGAAGGCACCAGCGGCCACTACTGGACTAGAAGACGAAACGCAGCTTTTGAACGCTGCGGTCGATATCTTCGGTGACATCGTTGACGAACTGGGCCCTCCTTTGAAGGCACTCTCGACTATCTGTGTCACTAGCTTGAAAAAGATGAAGAGGGATGACTTGAAACCAGAGGAGTTCGACCAGCTTATGGAAGATATCGAACGAGCGCTCTTTACATTCGACAGCACTTCGAACCAGGCCGTTGTCCGGTTGTACAGCAGGAGGATCTCTTCTTCTAGTTCTTGCCACTCGCTCGAATCCTCCCTCGGCGACAACCCTCTTTTTACATCCGACACCGAACACGAGAACGTGTTTTTGGTCTATTTGTGAGTGTATTGCACCCTTGCGTACCTTTTTCCCTTTGCTTATTACCGCGACCCAGTTTCATCTTCACTCTCCAGGAATTTGCGGCAGAGTTGACGTCGCTGGTGGATGCCATGTCGCGAGTGACCAGTTACCGGCGTGCGGCTGCCGCCCGTGGAAATTGGTTCCAACGAAGAATGGGTGACATAAAGCAATTCTTCCGGAGTAAGGTGTGGTCGTGGAAAACCCGATTTTCCACCCCCGACAAAAGAAGACGTGTTGTTCGTAGGATATGTTCGTTGGGCTCCACTCTCATAACTTGGCGTTCCTAATGTTTCCTCGCAGCGTCGTTTATGTTACGGAAGGACAACGATTCCAGACGGCCTCACTTCCCTAAAATCCGTCCACACGCTCCGGATACAGTTCTTACACCGAAGAGATCAACTCTCACCTTCTGGGGAAGGGTTAAACAAACGCTCTGGATCATCGGAGACCGATTGAAGCAACCCGATATTAAGTATGCCGTGAAGGTCGGGATGGCCACCGCTGCATTGGCTGCCCCCGCATTAATTGATGCCACCCGGCCAATCTTCACCGAGTATAGGGGTGAATGGGCGTTGATCTCGGTAAGTATGATTCATCAGTTCTGCATGCATAGGTGGCCTGACGTTGGGTCATAGTTTTTTGTCGTCATGTCGCCAACGATCGGAGGGGTGCGTGCTCTTCCTCTTCTCTTTTGGCCGGTAATTTACGTTTCCATCTCTTACAGACGAACTTCCTGAGCGTGCACCGTATTCTAGGAACACTGTGAGTACCGCACTGGGGTGGTAGTAGGAGTACTCACGCGTGCGTAGTCTTGGTGCCTTCACCGCCGCAGGAATTTGGGCGGTGTTCCCGGAGAGGCCCGTCATCTTGTCCATCTTTGGCTTCTTCTTCTCTATGCCTTGTTTCTATTATATCGTTGCCAAGCCGACCTACGCAACTTCCGCCCGGTTCGTTTTGTTGGCATATAACCTCGTATGCTTATACAGGTGTGTCTGCAGCTCTTATACCGAGGTTTATAGAGACGACCGAACTATTTTGTAGCTACAATATCAGGGAGCAAGACGAAGACGTCAGTCGGCTTGCTATGAATCGGTCCATCTCGGTTACCGTTGGTGTTGTTTGGGCTGGCGTCGTTTCTAGGTACTGGTGGCCAACGGAAGCAAGAAGAGAATTGAGCAGAGCATTGGGGGAGTAAGCGATACCTTCAGATCGCCGTTTATGCCAACACTGATTTTTTTTACTCAGGTTCTGTCTGAACGTTGGGTGGTTGTATACCCGCTTGGTAGCCTTCAACTCCGCAGGCGATGATGCCGATACCTTCTTCAACGAGGATGGAACTTCAACCCCCACACCCGCTCCTCCGACTACTACGGAGTCTTCCACACTTCTGAGGTACAACAAAATGAGAATGTCACATTCCATTCAGCATTTCATGTCCATGGAACTACATTTGCAACTCCAGTTGATCGAGTTACAAGGACTGCTTGCTCAGACCCAGCACGAACCTCGGTTGAAGGGACCGTTCCCTGTGCACTTGTACCGATCTATTTTGACCAGCTTGCAGAGTATCTTGGACAAGCTGCACAGTATGAGGTGTGTGACATCGAGGGAAGAGTGGCACACGGTAAATTTTCTCCAACATCTTATCGGAATGTTTATTAACCTATCATCCTTCAGACTGTGCGTCGCGATTTCATCCTTCCTGTGAATCGAGAGCGACGGGAGATGGTCGGAAACATCATCCTCTATTTCTCCGTGTTAGCCTCCGCCTTCAGGCTGAAGGCCCCACTGCCTCCATACCTCCCTCCCGCGGCAAGGTCGCAAGAGCGTTTGGTCGATGCGATCAGGAACCTCGATGTGGTGAAAAGCCGAGACGTAAAGGGCTCGAGACAGCTCTTGTTCTTTGCTTACGCTCTGACGATGAAGGGGGTCATTCAGGAATTGGACTTCCTAGGGAGGACTGTGCAAGAGGCTTTCGGTGTAATCGGCGAAGGGCTAGAGGAGTTCGAGGAGTTGTTTAGACTTGAGACTGGACGATACAATTCTGTCGCTTAACCGAGACCCATGTGTTATGTCGCCGGGTCCGTAGACACACACGTTTACTATTTCAACTTGTCAAGGTGGGGAGCCCGCTACATCACGTGCGACTCCCGACTTGTTTCTGCGCCTCGCGGTAAATTCGGAAGAACTTATTCCGACCGGATTTCCTCCACGTTCTGTTTCAAGTTCAAGTCCTTGGATTCGCGATTCATTGGCTTCACCACTGGTTTAACGGATTCTTTCGGGGGACTTCTAGACAGCTTAGCAAGTCGCAGACACAATGTCACCTCAGGGAGATCACCCCTCAGAATGCTCCGTACGTTTCTACCCAAGTTTCCGCGGTGCTTTCGCTGTATGCATCAACCTTGCCTTTATGTAGCCTAAGGATAGGGATGGACTACTGAGGCTACTGGACTACGCGCAGTCCGGAAGCATCGAGAAAAAGCGAACGGTGGCTGGGGATCTGCCTGGTTATATTCAGAAGGTCCCGGAGATGCAGGACGACATAGTGAACGCCGTGTATGACCTATGTGAGGACACGTCGGCTGAGGTGAGCATCGTCCTTCCAGTTTGCCATATCCCTGTCGGCCAACGATTTTGGGTCAGGTTCGAGTTGAAGGATACAGAGCCATAGTGGCTGCATCAAAGGAGGACAAGGGAATATTGAAGCGGAACGTCGATGTTCTAGTCCAGCTGCTCCAATGTGGTGAGCACGAGCCCCTCTTTTTGGATCATCGTAAGGCATTCACCTGTTGAGGAAACAGATGACCCAGAGGAGATCATCCACATCCAACAGGGACTGGAGCAGCATCTAGCAATTGAGCCTAGTGTTACCATGACCGTGCTGTGTGATCAATTGTCGTGGACCGAAGATGAACAAGGAAATCGAGAGCAGCTACGAACCCTTGTCCTTAAGTTCCTAGCCAGGAGCATTATACCCCTCAATGTCGCTATTAGCCATTCATCGGATCGGATCCTTGTGGAAGGTATTATCGACGTGAGTTTTCTTCCGTCCGTGCCGGTGGTTCGCCTTCACGCTCTAGGTTGATAGGCCCTTCCCAACGCCTCACCTTCCGATGTGCAAATCATGGTCAAGGACATTTTGTTAGCACTGCCGACTTTCAAGAACCGAACTGATCGTGGTGATGGCACGTTGGTGAAGCTTCTGACGAAGATACAAAACTCTTTTTTGGAAGAAATGTCGTCGAGTTCGAAGGCATTACCGAATACCCTGTCCCTCTTGGACGCAGCTCACCTATGGGTTGTCTCTTCTGCTCGGCCGCTGACTCTGTTCAGATATTATTTCAACTCGATAGTGAACGAGATTTACACCCTTGAGGATCAAGCTCAAGTCGCGATTATTTGCAACATAGCGAAGATGTTGCAGTTTTATTTGAACAATCCATCGTCACACGACACATATGCGGCTTTGAAGCAGGCTACAGATCGGTCATTGCCACTACTCAAGGTTCGTTTTCCATGAGCATTTTTGCATTTACTGACTGGTGCGTTCATTCTTAGATATTGGTCGACTCGAAACCTCAGGACGAGGAGACATGGAAAGCGTGTCGCATACTGATGGAAGCTTTTCTTACTGTGAGTGTGGGGAGACGTTACGACTCCATGACCTAGACATCATCTTCCAAACCATCCACAGAGGATAATAAATCGAGACAACGCATGGCCGGAACTGGAAATACCAGAGGATGCCAAGGACGGGATTAGGGAGTTGGACAAAATGGCCGAGTCCCAGCGTCAGGAACAGATGGACGGTGACTATCTGGAGGCTGTGCAAGACATCATAAGGGTTCGCAATCAGACTTATTGCTCATCTATCGCTTATTCCCGATTTCCGACGAATGTTTCTTATCTATTTTCTGCAGAAGTTGCTTACCGCTCCCGCTGGAGGCTCGTACAGGCGTGGTGGGAAGAGGAAATACGAGTCAGATCGGCATTATCGAGGGGCAGAACCGACGACCTCTGAACAGTGGAGGTCCGACAGGTTCGAACGGGGGTACGGGCCTGATGGAAGCGGACCCGGGGAAGGAAGACGATCGAGATCACCGAAAAGGTCGCGATTGAGGGATGAGAGGGGAGATGGTGAACAGCCATCGTTGTTGAGCAGGCTGGAGGTTTCTGGTGGGACATCGCTGGGGTCTTCGAGCCAACGCAAGGATTCAATTTCCGCGACTGGGAAAACGACGCTGCCTCTGTCACTGCCCCAGAAACCTGTCTCTAATGGTGCTCTCCCTGCGGACAGAGACAAAGACCCTGTGCGAGGGTTTAGCATCAAGGGTGCTGCGAGAGGAGATTCGGACACAGACGGCCATAAGCGAACGCGTGACAGGGATGAATCAGCAGAATCCTTGCTTGGTCGAATGGATGATCGTCGTGGAGGTCGGCGAAGAGAACACCGGTAGCACTCTGTCTTCCGAGTACATTTTATAGTATTTTTCTGTATTTTTGGTTGTGAGTGTTAGAGAAGCGTGCAAAGACTAGTGACGTCATAACCATCAACACCCACTCTCGTCCTCTGTGTTATTTTTGGGTCAGCTAAAAACAAAGTTGGTCTAAATGCGCGTGACAATACTTGCGACCACTTCAAACGGCGTTGACCATGTCTCGGTACGCGGTGGAGATCACGATCCACAGAGCCCAACACGTTCCGGTCGGCGATGTACTCAACATCTCCTCCGATCCTTACATCTGGGCCACGCTCCATCCACAAAATTCTGTCGGGGGCCCTCTGGAATACCGTACTCACACGGTCAGAAGTAACCTCGAGCCAATATTCGATTGTAGATGGATCGTGGGGGGAATCCCAGAGTCCGGTTTCGTATTGAAACTACGACTGAGAGACGAAGACCCGGGCCAGGTCTTTCGTGATGATAGGTTGGGGAAAGGCGTGGTCCTTGTCCCAAGTCCGGGAGAGAAGCTTGCGGAAGGGTGGGAGCTCAGCGAGAACGAGTGCAAGATCGAGAAGAGGAAAGGCGTGATTAGAAGTCATGTCTGGACTTATATCGTACGGCTCATCTCTAGAGGTGGTGTTGGACACCATACTAGAGTTTGGGTGTCCGTGAAGGTCCTTGGGAAGTCCAAGGTTCTGGAGGACGATCCCAACAGGATATACACCCTCGGTCCACGTAAGTCTGCTAGATATTACAACAGACGAGACTGACTACGATTCTTGCTGCCCTCAGATACTTTTGTTCGACATTTCTCACCCTTGATTGGGTCCGCCCTCAATACCTCAGATTCTGACGATGCACCCCGTTCCGAACAACGGGAAAAGACAGTGACCACAGCGTCCTTCATCGCAAACCGCCTTCAGTTGACCGGCCCAGTCCCCACTTCCCTCAGGTGTCGTTACGTTGGTTACAGGCCGTTCATTGAACGGATGTTCACGAAGAAGGGGATCAAGGGGCGTCTTCTTCATCGGGCCCTACACGACCAATACGCTACCATTTATGGGTACGAGAAGGATACGGAGTGGGGCGTCGTGAAGCCTTCTGACGACGACGAAGACACCGGACGGGCGTTTGCGGAGAAGTTTCTACAAATGACTTCCTTCGGGACCCAAAGGCGAATTTTCACGTATGTCATAACTCTGGACGGGGAGATGAGGTTCACGGAGACGGGGGAGGAGTTTACTATCGAACTACTGAGCAAACACAGCATGCACGCAGATGGGGCGAAGGAAATCGCTCACTCCGGGGAGTTCTTTGTGAGGCTCATGGAGGGACACAAAGGCGAGTTGAGGGGAAAAGACGAGGGCAACCCGGGAGTCATTGATGAGCCCCGGAGCGAAAACCCCAAGCACTACGAGTTGGTTATCGACAACGACTCGGGAACTTATCGTCCACGAAAGGAACTTCTTCCCACTTTGGAGGAATTCCTTGCTAGTGACGATAACTTTGGGGGGCTCGGAAGGGTTTTAACGATGGATTGTTTCGACGAGACGTTGAAGAAGTGGAAGAAGGAACAGAGTGAGATCAAGAGTAGGGCGAGAGAAAAGGGGAAGAAGGGAGGACCACCGAAGATGGTGCAAGTGAGAAGCGATAGTTCTATGAGCAGCGTTGTGAGAAGCATCGAGAACGGAAACGGGAGGTGAAATGGTTGGCGATGAGCCTTTTCATTCTCGGACAGTCTTGTAAACTGTATCTTGGTGTTCGCGCCCCATGCATGTTCTGTCGGATCCCAGCTACATGTAATAAGAGGGCGTGATGGATGGATCATGGAGGCATCATACGATCCTATGGTCATTCACAAAATATCCCTAGGCAACGAGCTGCTTCAGGCGAGAACTATGCCAGTTGGACCGATGTGATCCAGATTCTCTGGCGGGAAGTTCTTGAGAGGTTCCCTAAAGCACAGTCAACGTGATTCTTTCCAGAGTCAGAAGAAAACCCACTTCCTCATCTCCCAAACATCCTCACTGCTCTTCTCCAACCTGCGCTTCGCCCACCACTCGGCACGGTGGCGGATCCATGCGTCCCGCCGATCCTCAGGATGCAAAGACTTGTTCGCCATGCAAAACTTGAAATCTTCCATCTTCTGACCACATTTTGACATCTCCCCATGCCGATACAACGACTTGAGTTGAACCCCTAGGACTGGGAAGGGTGGGTATCGTGAGCGTCTTTGACGTGTCACTTTTGGACTCGCACGCACTATTACATGACAAGAAATCGTCCAAGAGGGTCATACACCCTGGAATGTCTTCCGCGGTGGGGTGCACGATCCGGAGACGGGTTTCTTCCTGCTTCACCGTCTCCTCGAAATCTCGAGCGGACATTTCGGAATCGGAGTGAACGGTGAGAAGCGACACTTCGGGATGATCGGTTCGGCGTCTCAAAAGTCTACAGGGTAGAAGACAAATTACGATATTGTAACCTCTACCATAAATACCTTCGAGTTCGAATCATCCCTTGATGCTTTTTGATACTCGGGAACAAGGGCAACCAATCCATTCGATAGATCCAACCCACGTTCCCGACCCTTGTGAGGTCCCAAGCTCGTTTTCCAGTATTGGTGCACCAGATGCAGCTAGACCGCGACATGAAGCTCCTGGCACTGAGTGAGGAGAAGGGGGAATTCAGAACATGGATCAAAATACAACGAAGCTGGTCGTGACGCGTGATCATCGGAGTATATCTGCCTTCCCTACACCGATATCTGAGAGCGCGGGGCAAACACGAGGGTTGCTGAGAAACCAGACAACACAAGGAACCCCTTCCGCTGTGACGATTATCAGCGTGCTCGTTGGCATGGGGGCTGAGCGTCCGGTGACCGAGTCTCCTGATCACTTGTGTTCGTCCGGCGCTATCTGGCGGAGAATTGAAGTACAGTACTTATAGGGGTTCCGTGAAAAAGGTGGTCCGAGCGACGCAACTCACATGCCTTTGGCGTTTGAGGCGAGGGAGATGATTGAGCTCGAGTCGGCGCATCAAGTCAACTCCTTTACACAAAGGGCGCGCCTCGACAGCTGCGGACGACTTTTTTTTGTCCGATAAGCTTCGTCCCGGTGGCGCGTACTCCGCAGTTGGACGGAGGAGGTTGCCACAAGTGGTGGACTCGGATTAGAAGCTCACTCGAGTTCTGGTGCTCAGTTTACACCACTCAGCCGTGGGAAGTCCGATCTAACCACGACTTCTTCCGCCAGACCACCACCATCATCATTTTCCAGGATGGCTGGACCTGCCTCGCCTACTTCACCCCTCATTTTGTCACTCACCGAACAGCTTCCAAGCGAGCCGCCGCCGCCATACACCACCAGTCCTCATCGTTCGAGAAGGAGTCGGAGACCAGGCACACGGGCGCCATCAGATTTGGTTGCAGATTGCGAGGTGTTGACCAGAACCAATCAACCACCCCAACGCGTTCGGCACGGACCCCTTGGGCCAGACATCTCTGATGACGACACAACAACCGAGAATACGCCCCTGCTGTCTACCCCATTTCTACGCCGCAGACAACGAACGGTGTCGCACACAAGCACGATTCGATCAAATACATCTGGTTCACCATCTTTCGCCCAGACGCTGATATCTGCGTTCCAACCCCAGCTAGACTCTGACATCGATTCGAATGCTGCTTCTCCCGTCCAGGACGAGAGGCGACATTTATGTCGGAGGCGAGAGGTGTCTGAGTCAAGCCCAGAAGGCTTACACCAGCACGCGGGACGCCTAGGCGCGTGGGCGAGGATAAAGCGGTATTTCCGACCCATGGGCCGCAAAGCATACTATTCCGCTGCCTTTCACCTTTTGGTGGTGAACTTCCCCTTTGCGTTGTTGGCGTGGGTGTACCTCTTTGTTTTCACACTCGTGGGTCAAGTTGCTGAGTAACCTCTTCGATGGACTGAATTCATTGATTCTGCAGACCGGGACAACACTGCTCGTGATACTGCCATTGGGAGCACTGTTGTGTTTCCTTGATTTACTTGGGGCAAGGGCATTTTCCAGGGCCGAGGTGGGAGTCACGCGCCTTCTGCAATTTGCCCTCTCTTAATGACCGACTGAATAGCTGGCCCTTCAATCCGCCTTTCATGGTCCACTTGTCTCTGCTCCATACCCGCCACGACCAATATTCTACAGATTGCAAGAGGCGAGCTCTGACGCCGAGTCAGGAGTGTCCGTTCAGTATGACAGATCTTTTTATCGTAATGCATATGCAATGGTAAGCAAGCGTCGACTTATCTTCGACCCGAACTAATTTCTTCACAGTTTACAGATCCCACGACATACCAATCCTTATTCTATTTTCTTATTATCAAGCCTGGCATCACGCTGCTGCTCGGAATATCCTTGATAGTTTTGGTGCCTGTTTCGTTTGCGCTCGTGCTACCTGCGCCTGCTATGCTGAGGGTTACTCGTCGGTTGGGAATATGGCAGGCGAATGTGGCTGTGGAAGGGTTGTATTTTGCAGTGCGATGATGTAGATACTGGTAACTATCAGGAGGCGGTGTTAATTGCGGATGTATATTTGATTATCCCACGTTGCGTCGAGGGGGATTTAATGGCACGTTTCGGCTGACGCGTCTTGACTCGCAACCTCGACTCATCTCAGCAAAGAGGTTATAACATAACCTCCGCCGCACTTCGTATTAAGCTCCCCCCCTCCTTCCACCACGCCTTTCTTATCTCTACCGCCATTTACCCCCCATCCGTCCCCCTACACCCTCCGAGATTCGCAGCATTGGATTTGGCATTGGCAACAGTCCTCACCCCACATGGACGCCCTCAAGTCGCTCGTTCAGCCTCTCGTAGGAGGAGGTGGAGGTTCCTCAATGGTTGATGGTGTCAAGCTCGTCGTCCTTGGTGGCACAGTCGAGACCGCACGACGAATGGCGAGCTCCGGATGGTATGAAATCCACTGCGCTTTTGCTCTCCCGGTCGTTGCTCACCCAGCGCCCACAGGAATCACTTCATTAACTGTACGGACATCGTGCATAACCCTCCGTCGTGACCTTGGCTGACATCTCCGTTCGCAGCCTTCTTCCTCACCGCCCACTTCTCTGAAGAGGATTACCCATATGACTGGCTAATGCTCTGGCTCTCCCGTCGCCCAGAATGGCAGCGGTCGAGGGAATTCGAGACAACGACCCGGACGACGACATCCGGTCTCTCTTCGCGAGTGGCGGATAATTCGTTCGGCGACGACGACGACGGTGAAGATGACGTTCCGGGAAAGGTCAAGACCCGAGTCGTCTTCCAGCCAACCGCGAATACAACGCATACTATCTATTACCGCGGACACTGGCTACGGGTGAGACGGGGACGGAAGACGGACGGGAGTGGCTGCGAGATGCTATCCATCAGGTTGGCGCAATTTTTCCCTTATTCGGCTCATTTGGTGATTTGCTCATGTGATCTCTCCCTTTCCTTTCATCATATTGCGGGGTTTTCCTTTTTAGCGTTGTGGCGAGAAATAACTCGATCCTCAAACAGCTCGTCCTCCAAGCCAAGAAGGAGTACGAGGCAGAGGCGGTACACAGGATACAGATCTACTTCGCCGACTCACATGGATGCTGGAGGTGGACAGACTCGAGGCACAAACGACCCATCTCATCGATTGTCCTCAACCCCGGCGTCAAGGAGATGTTACTGTCTGACACCAAGGACTTCCTCAAGTCCGAGAAGGTATTTCCCCTGTTACTCATAGCTCTCGTCGTCTGACCTTTAACGTTAGTGGTACGCCGACCGCGGTATCCCCTTCCGGAGGGGTTATCTCCTTCATGGGGTCCCAGGATCCGGGAAAAGCTCGTTAATCCACGCCATCGCCGGTGAACTCATGCTTGACATTTACGTCGTCTCGTTGTCGTCATCGTGGATCAATGACAGCACGTTGACCACACTGATGGGCCGCGTGCCGGCCCGGTGCATCGTTTTGTTGGAAGACCTCGACGCTGCCTTCACTCGAAGCACTTCTCGAGATGACTCACCCAACGGGGGTCCCGACGGATCGGACTCTTCAGAGAAGGAGAGCGCCCGCGAACACTCGTCGAGCAGCAGACACCGCCGCTCTAAGGATCACCTTTCGGACACGAATACTCTCAGTCTGAGCGGTCTACTGAATGCGTTAGATGGCGTTGCGGCCGCTGAAGGACGTCTCTTATTCGCGTTCGTATCCTCTTTTTTTGCCGATCATCTGCGATAATTTGACTAATATGCGGTTTCATAGTACTACGAACCATTTGGAGCGATTAGATCCGGCGCTGTCTCGACCCGGTCGCATGGACGTCTGGGTTGAATTCAAGAACGCGTCAAAGTGGCAGGCTGAAGCACTGTTCCGTAACTTCTTCCCATCCACTGAGGAGGATGAGCCCACAGAGGCTGAACTCGCCAGCATTGTGTTGCCCTCCCCTTCTTCGGTTCATGTGACACCCTCTGACCTTACTTCTAACCCCGATTCCGACGCCATGTTCACCGTCGGTTCCTCGTCGTTACCGTCGTCTGCATCGTCAACGTCTATTTCTTCGATGACGACAAGAGGGTCATCCATGAGATCTAGAACGATGTCGGAGGTCGGCACCCCTTTGACTCCGAGCGCCCCGAAGTATCTCCCTCCGGCTGTTGAGGATGAGATCGCTGAGTTCCAGCACTCATCACCTCCGATCGATGCTGCCACACTATCGAGGCTGGCCAAGCAATTTGCTGACTCGATGCCGGAGGATGAGTTTAGTGTTGCTGCTCTTCAGGGCTACCTTCTCAAGAACAAGACCCGCCCAGAGTGTGCCGCCTCTGGTGCTACGGCCTGGATTAAGAGTGAACGTGAGCTTCGCGAGCGTCTGAAGAAAGAGAGAGAGGCTAGGGAACTCAAGGAGAAACTCGAGGTACGTCACGATTCCCATGTCTTTTGACAGAGCGTCATCCTCATTCCATCACAGAAGGAAAAGAGGCGCAAGGAACTTGAACGTGAGAAGAAAGAAAAGGAGGCTGAAGATGCCGCAAAGAAGGCGAAGGAGACCGTTGAAGCGGGAGTTCCTAAACCTACTGAAAGTGCCGCCGCAGCGCCTGTTCAGGCCATAGTCATCCCTGTCCCCCCTCCCTCAAGTCAGGATTCTTTGTCAGACGATGGGAATGATAACGACGAGAACCTCCCCCCAGCTGCTGGGTCTAACAGCTGGGTCGACGTCGACGAATCTTCTCCTCCAAGCCCCTCTCCTGCCTCTACCGTGTGACTAACACGGCCTCCGGGTTGTGGCGAGGAGCTTGGGTGTGCCCACAATACCCGAGTACGAGATACCCTCACTGATGATCCGCCACTCCCCGAGTATCTCCTCCCCGAATCCTCTTCGGGAGTTCCCCCTTCAAGCAACCCTAGTCGTGCGAATCCGGTGGAGAAAGCACCCGCAGCACTATCTCACCCCGCGCTTGTCTATGGATGCATTCAACTCTACATCATTCATTTGTACATAAAACTCCTACACCTTCGGCTTGTGCCTAGCGCACCTCACGCAAGAACTCCCCACGATAGAAGGCTCATTGGGGCTACCGACCCTCGATGAGGGGTGGAGTGTGGACCCAATATTTTTCTTTTCCATGAACTTCTAATCATCGACTTGGTACCTACAGTTCAAACAGTTTCACGAACATGCACGCCATACCTCTTACGTCCCTTCTCCCTCTTTTGCAACCTTACCGTGGAGCCCCCCCTCCGCGCAATGTATATCTTCCCCCAAGTTTTGCTAGCCCCAGACTGTATATCTGCTGTCCCCCGTCTCTCTAAACCTAGTTTTGTCCGCCTTGGTGTATATTTGCCTTTTGTCGAAGTTGCTCCTGATCATCCTTACTCGCTAACGATTCCATTCAAATACGGGTTTGTCATACCGTCGTCATTCAAACAATACAAGCTGCATCCCCCTCCCTGGTCGAATATACTTCAGCCTACTCCATCCCCTTCCTCAAGTTTTCGAACTTGCTGTCCTCATATCTGAGCCAATTATGGGTAGAGTCCAACGGACCCATTGCATCCTTCACGATCTTGACCAGGCTCCGACCAGGTTGAGGGTCTTTGCCCGGTCCATGCTCTACATCCTTCCTCTCCGTGCCCTTATCCCCGCTCAATTCCCAAAACATGCTCCCTCCCAACCCCTCACGCTTGATCCACTCTCCCTTCCACTTGGCGACCTCCTCACTATCGAACGAGATCATTTCCTTCTTGTCGTAATCAAACGACCAGCTCGCCATCAAATCCTCATCGCGGAACATATAGGATCCGGGGAGGGGAAGGGCACGATAGTCGTACACGCCTTTCTCCCATGAGCCAGGTCCGACCCCTGAAAAGGGCTTGCCGGGACCGTCGGTGCTCATGAAGGAGCGACCATAAAGAGGGATGCCGAGGATGAGTTTGTGGCAAGGGACACCTTTGTTGTGGTAGAATTTTACGGCCTCGACGCCGCTGATAGGTCCACCGCGGATGTTGGCTTGGTGTCCGGAGACAGAATCCCAAGAGCCGGCTAAGTGGATGACACATATATAAAATCAGCGCTCAGAGGGGGGGGTTAATCGGTAAGTCTTACCATAATCGTATGCCATAAGGTTCCAAAAATCGAGATAACGGTCCATTTCCGCCACATGAAGCTTACGGTAGTTCTGAGGACCACAAGGTGCCGCGATCTGGACCAACACGTCAGGGAGACGTCAACTATGGACTCTGAAACCGGATATACCGTCAGCAAGAAACGATAGTTGGTTTCCTTCTTTCGCTGGTGTTCATCCAGTGCATGACGAAGCTCCTTTAGGAGATGAGTGTATCCCCGTGCTTGTTCGTCGTTTTGAGGATATTCGTAATCAATGTCCAAGCCGTCGAGACCGTAGTCCTCCAAAAGCTTCACGGATGATTCGACGAACTTTCTACGGAATGCTGGGGAAACGACTACGGGGTGGAACGATGGAGAATACGTCCAACCGCCTATGCGTAGTCGATATCAGCCCGCAGTCTTGCTTTAGTTCGGTTGATATTGTACTCGCCTATCGAGAGGAGAAGTTTTAGATGCCGGTGCTGTTTCTTAAGCATGTAGATTGCCTTGAAGTTGCCGAAAAGACCCTTCTCATCCCATGAGTCGCCGGGGTAATGGATCTCTTCGTCGGCCCATTTATCGGATAGGAAGACCTCTCCAGAATCAGCTCGGACGTTGGCGAACGCGTAAAGGATGTGTCTGGAACTGCAGGTGAGCCTCTTGCGCTTGGCTGGTGTCGGAGGTGGAGACTTACGTGAGGTCCTTTGTTGGAATTAAGGAAGGTGGGTACTTTCGCCCATAGATACCCCTAGACAGACAAATGATGAGACGTGCGTTGGGGCGCCAGATGGTCGAGTTTGAGGATACCAGTTAACGAAGCTGTTCGCATGACATGTTTCATTCAAACCGCCGGGAAACCACGAGAGGCGAGAAAACGCACTATCCGACGCTGTATTTTCCGTTTCCTGGCATGGTGGGAGCGTCTGTCGAAGAATTGTCTGGTTTAGGTTTGGGTGTTCCTGTGCTGATGTCACCACCACCGGTGTGCTGCGGATGTTGGGTGGACCACTGGCCAGCCTTGAAGGAGCAGAAGGCGACGAGGACGAAGGTGAGTGCCAGAAGCAGATAGTTTTTGAGAGGAGTGTTTCTGTTCGACCTCGGCCTGGGTGAGTTGTTGTCGCCGTCTAGGGGTTCATCTGACGTCGAGAGCCTTTCGTATTGCAGACCTGGCATGGCGGAGCGGTGCCAGACGGTCCGGATTCCCGATCGACCCTCACAACTATAGATCTAGAGGAACCTTGCTTGCAGCCCTCCAATAATCTGCGTGTCTCGCTTTCGGGCACTCGACATTTCAGAGTGACATTTCAGCCATGAGTTCAATGTTTAGCTCTCGAAATCACGTATTGGCCGACACATTTGTTCTAAAGTGATTAGGCATCCGAAATCAAACGCATCGAGAACTCCACTCGTTCCGAGCTGGTTTTCAACGCGCTCGTTACACCAAGCATGGTATCAACAGGCAAAATGTGTGACATTCCCGGTGGTAGTGACGACCGGGGGTGAAACAAAAACAGCCGTTTCGTCTTCATAACAAGTGCACAATGCTCGCATCTGCTACAACTGAACATCAGATGTCGCTATGTCCGTTCAGGGGGGATCCTTTAGGGGATGGAGAAACCTTGGAAGCAAGGTGGCGATTACAATCTCTCGACCCGAGTGCTCGAGGATGTCGAATCTTCCGCCTACGGAAGGCTGGTGGCACGAGGTCCTATCGGCGTTACTATGACGCCTACCTAGCCTTCTTTTCGAAAACCATTTCGAAAGCAACGGGAGTACCTACTCAACTGGCTTTAGGTTCACCCGTTCCCCCCCTCCCCCCAGGCACCACCCTCGTTGGGCGGTCGATAGATCAGTCATTCCGATGGGTTTCTCCCGTTTCATCTCAATCGTGACGCCGCCGACTGCTCATCTGACTTGTCAATGCGTTCAAGCGGAGAGTATGTGTTTAAGGTTTTCAATCTCGCATCCGTGGAATCCGGAAATACGAAAAACAGAAAAACGTGTGGGATCTGGCGGCGCTACGAGTGTTTATCCCAGTCCCTATAGGATACGCTTAGTGTGCATCAGATCGGGGGATTGATTGATCGAGCCTCCGGTTTGTGGTTTCCCGCATGGAGGTAAGCTGCCTCGCGATGTTATATCACCACAACCATCCTATACCCCACGCACCGGCCTTCTTCGTCGCTGGACCACAGAAATGACATCAGACTTGGCCATACCCCGCGACGTCACTCTCATTGCGTGCGGTATGTTCTTGTAAGTTCCCAAACTCATCGATGTTCTGGCCAGCCCACCTGTCTCAACCCGTTTTCAGATGGGACTACCTGGCGACCCTATGGCTCGAACTTAAATTCGTTAGGGGTCAGATGAGGCTACGATGGCCAATGGTTTGTCCGTTTCCTTATGTGCTTTACGTCCATGCTCATCCAACTAGATCCCGTACTTCCTTGCTCGTTATTCCGCCTTGGGGTTTGTGATCGGGTGGTGAGCTCTGTCTCATAGGCTGCCTTCGAACAACTGTCAATCGCCTCCAGCTTGATTTTTAACGTCACAAGGCGACCATTGAACTGTGATGGTGAGTAGTTTTGCATCGGAAGTCACTCTATTTTACACCAAAGTTTCCAGTGTTATACGTCGGTGGGAGCGTATGTCTTGGCCCTCGTCTGTGCGTTCAGATCCCGTATCTCACTACAACTTCAGCTCCTGGGGAAAGTCGCCATCACTTCTGCCTCCGCAAATCTAGCCGTTCGCAGGTAAGCCGTCCGCCCCATACAACCCTGCCCGTTTAAACAGGTTGAGCGTGCAATAGTGCAGTCATCTGGAAATACCAGCGGTACATCGTCCTTTCGCTCGGGACGCTTATCATCGTGGAGGTTATCCTGATTGGCGTGGGTGTGTGATAATGTCTGCGGTACCGTCTACGTCGATGCTGATCTGATGTGTAGGAGTCTTGGGGCGGGGGTTCTTTGCGACCTGGAACGACGAGGTTCAGCACTGCATTGGCTCCACCGGCTCGCAAAAAAATGACCTTGGCTTTTTCGCACCTTATGGTTGAGTTACAACAAACAGAATCAATTTCACCACCACCTAACCCTCGTTCACACTCAGCTCTGTTCGTGGACTGCGTAATCGCCGGTCTGACGGTTATAGGCCTTCGGAAGTTTGACCGCACGTCAGGCTTTGCAGCTGTGCTCGTCCGTCAAGGTCTCTACTTTTTCGGTTTGGTTCTTTTCTTCCAAATATTTGTAACCGTAAGTGATTTGACGTGTTCAGAATATCGGTCATGCTCAAATCCGCTTGTCATCCAGGCGGCCGTGTTCAGTAAAGATAGCGGTACGGGTCATCCAACCATTGAACACCGTACTCAAACTGATTTGATTCGTTAAGATGTCTTGATTGCCTCGATCACTGTTCTATGTGTGGTTATCGTGTACGACCTCGTGTCTACTTTTTTTTTGCCGTTCCGCGATCTCATGGCTTCTCCCAGCCCCATGGTCTCTTGTCACCTGGTCAGGTCTTTCCTCAGAGATTCTTCCAGGTTTGTCTAGAGAACCGGTCGATTCATTCCACCCTGAGACTGACTTCACTCGCTTTCGGCCAGCACTTCCGGACCGTGTGCTGATACGTGCGGGAGCACGACGGCGACTGGAACGTGTTTACGGGATGGGATCCAACTTACCATGCACGTCGAGCTGGGGAGTCGTTCTTCATCATGTTGATCCGAGGAAGTTTTCGGTTTCCGCGTTTCACATCCATCCTGGCGGTGAACTTCTCGCTCGTTCCCAGCTCGTTGTATAGGCAGAACTAATTACCGTATTTGCCCAACTCAATGTATGATTATCCCCGGCTCGTGGCTCCAGAATATCTTACTAACCCCCGGCCTTTTACCCGTGAGACTCTGTGAGAAGGATCGCTGTTCCCGCGGGATGCGGCTTCAGGGCCCGGCGCCCCGTGCGACCGATTTATCCTCCCAGCGCGTCTGCCGTGTAGACTGGTGCAACGTTACACCAAGACTAAGATGGTCACTGGCTGGCTAGGCAGGCAGATCGGACCCACCCTCCGCACCAATCATCGTTCAGCTATCTCTGTGCCCAGTTGCATCTGCTCCCAACACTGTGATCAAGTTATACACCCCATTGGCAACGACTTGAGAAACAGATTAGAAGGAGAGGGTGATGTGGAAATAGCTCCGTCTGTTAACCTAATGAGATGATGATTTTACAAGAAGATGTTACACCTCGAGGTTGCGGACGCTAAAATTACCACCGCGAGATATAGTAAAAGAATTACCGCCATACGATACACGAAGAACGGCACGCCGACTCTGATTACACTTTGCTGCGTTATTGTACTTGGGCCTCCTACAAAGAATTGTCAGATACATAAATCAAGGAAGTCCTCATGGCATCGATTGGTCCTTGAGCTCCGTACTTACCTGGTCGACGAACTCCTGGGCTTCTTCACGCCTGATCGTCCGGATCGAGCTCACTTTTTGGTTGTCGAACAGGACTCCATAGAATTTATCGGCAGTCACCAGCATCTCTGGTCTGAACGTCGTCGTGATGAACTGTGCCGTCTCAGATAGCTCATGGATCATTCCTGTGGGTTGTTCGGACCGCCGGTTCAATCGTCGTCAATCACCACGTCATGTCTGCAGTTCATCGTCGAGGAACTCACCTGCGACAGCGGTTCGGTACTGCGCGTCAAGATTGGCATCGATCTTTTGGAGAAAAACAGAATCAGATGATGTTCTGGAGGTGGGAAGATTGTTTGTCCTTGCCTCATCAAACAGATAGAAAGGCGCAGGGTCACATTTTTGGATAGCGAACACTGATAAGGCCGTCTGTACCTCGGAGTGATAACAGCTTGGATGGGCTCTTACCTGTGGCGAGTGCAACAAGGGACTTCTGTCCTCCAGACAGTTGCTGAATTCGTAGACCTTCGTCAACCTTGGAGTTGAACGACACCTATCCGACCCAAGGTTTCCCGTTAATACCGCACCGGATCAGCGGACCGAATAAACCATAACGGCAACCCAGACCTTTATAGCAACACCGGTGTAATTCTCAACACTGCTCTGTTGTGTCTCCTCGTCCTCTTCCATCTCGTCCTAGAATCCGCGGGTTTCGGATATACATTTACCACCGTGAGGTCACCAAGCACTTACCTGATCAATTTTCCGCTGGATTATCAACCTCCCGCGGCCAGCGGGAACGAGCTTTTCAAAAACCTCCTCAAAGTTTTTCGCAACTTGTTTAAACGTTCTTTCGATCGCTTCATCCTTGCGCTGATCCAAAACCTCGACAAGTTCCTGGATCGACTGTGCGGATTTATCAAGGTCTTCGCGACGTTGAATCAGTTGATCCCGTTGTTTTGTGAAGTTATTGTACTGCTCGAAAGCCTTCTTGTTGACGTGTGCGAACTTCTTGAGGCCGTCGTTGATTTTTTGCAGCTTCTTGACCAGCTACGTCGGGCAATCTCGTCAGTTTTAGCCACACACATTAAAAAAAGAACAGATACCTTGTCGAGGTTTTCGTAAATGTACTTCCCAAAGGCTCCTTCAGGAAGCACCCCAAGGTCTCGAATGTTACGGTTGACATCGTCCTTTCTGTTCGTCAGAAGCGTCTTCTTGGTGTGGTATTTCTCGTCGCTTTTCTGTTGCTTCAAAAAAGCCTTGTTGTCATCCGTTTGCTGGGACTGCATCCTTTCTAAAGCGGTTCGGAGCTCTTGGAGTTGTTTGCCCAAGGCGTCATGTTCCTTCTCCGCCTCTACAACTTGATTCAGTCAACCGGAAGGGCGTCGATCGCTGATTGCGTACCTAGAGATTTGGCCTTCAATGACTCGATTGTGTTCTTGAGTGTCTGAAGCTCCCTTCTCCTGGAATCCAAATCCTCTGCGGCCGTTGCGTCCGCGTTCTGAGGCTCGCCTAATCTTTCGATCATCCCCATGACTTCGGCTCTCCTCCTCTTGAGGTCCTCGTTCAGCCTGATCTCAACCAAACTCTTCCTTCCTCCAACCTCGAGTTTCTCGTTCGTCCTCTGCGTCAGGCTCGCTGTCCGTTGGTCAACTTCCCTGTTAAGCCTCTCGATGGCAGCCTCCTCTTCGTCCGTAAGTCCACGGACCATGGGTGTCTGGAGCTCGTCTCGGAGGGGCAGAATTTGGGTATCCGATTCCCGTAACTCGCCTTCCGTGTCCTCGACCTGAGCTTCGAGCTTTTCGATCCTCTCCCTCACTCGCTCCTTCTCGTTCCTAAGGACGCCAACGGTATCCCCTAGGTTGTCCCTCGCATGTTTCTGCTGCGCCAGCTGACTGGTCAGCACCTGGATCTGTCCGGCGAGTCTTGCAATTTCCTGGTCCAACTCCAGGATAGTCGCTTTGACTTCCTTGTGCCTACTCTCGTCCCCCTCGGACTTGGTACGCCAGAGAGACAATGTTCGGATTGCGTCTAACCTAGAACGCCGAATATCGTGGTACCCTCCACTTAACGCGCCTTTGTGATCAACTTTATCTCCGTCTAGTGTGATGGTGTTGATACCGTGGCTCTTGACGTAGGCTGCGGCGAGCGAGAGATCCCGACAAACGCACGTCCTGCCGAACACCTGCTGGAGAGCTTTGGCGTGGAGAGGCTCGTAGGTAATCTTTGACAAGAGCGGAACGGCGTCTTGTGGATTGACCGGCGGGGCGGCCTTCGGTCGCAGGCGGTTCAGAGGCATGAATGTCACTCGGCCAGTCTTTTCCGCATTCATAATCTTGAGCAGACGGGAAGCAGTCTCATCGGTATCGACGACGACGTGCCACAGACTGTGCCGAGGAAGCCGGTCAGCAACACAGTACATAACTCCATAGATTCCATTACCTGTTACCCGCAGTGAGTTCAATGGCGGTATTGAACTTGTCATCCGGGATTTCGAAGAGATCGTAAAGGGGACCATACACGCCAGTAAGTTTCTGACGATCAGTGATATTCTTCACAGCCTTCAAGCCCATGCCCGTGTCCTTCACGGAGAGCGGAGTCAACCGAAATCCCCCCTTCAGACGGACGCGGAGAAACATACCTTGTCCATCATGCTTGCCAAGTTCCTCTCTGCAGATCTGAGTTCCTCCGAGGCCTGGCCAATTTGACTGGCCAACTTGGTCTCCTCCCTCCATAACTCCTTCCTCCGTTCAGTGAGTTCAGCTGACTCATTCTTCAGAGTTGCTATCTGAACGCCCAATTCTTTGACTCTCTCCCTCCCGTCGTCAGACTGCGTTTCAGCGTTGTTTATCCTCGCCTCGATATCCTGGAGAGATGCTCTGCTGGAGGCAAGATCCTGTTGGGCAGTTTGCAGAGCGGCGAGTTGATTCTGCTTAAACGCTTCGACAGAGGCAATTTCCGATCTGAGGTAATTGTCTCGTTCCTCCTGGGTTCTGAACTTGGACAGTCTCCCTTGCTTCGAGTACAAGGCACCCAGTTGTCCCTTCGCCGACTCTAAGCTCCTCTTCTCATTTAACTCAGCCTCTCTCCTCTGCTCCCATTCTGGTGTAAGTTGGGCCAACTCTGCTTCGGTCTGGATGATCCCTGCACTGAGGTTTGAGAGCTCCGTCTCGAGTTCCTCTCGGCGACCGCTGGAACGCTCCCCAGCGGCTGTGAGATCTTCAACAATACATTCCAGCTCTGTGCAGGACCGGATAAGATCGTTCAACTCAGATTGGGAACCAAGTTTAGAGAGGTTGGCGGCTCGGAGGGCATGGTGCGTTTCTGTGATCTTTCGCTCGAGACCCTAGGTACCGTTGTGTCAGCAGAGGCGGGATCATCGTGATCGTGGATACACACCTGAATTTCCTTCTCCCGGTTGTTGTAAACCTCCTGCCTCTCGTTCGCGCTATGCAACTCAGTCTTCCTGTCTTCTTCAATCTTATCCAGGGCATGGGTGATGTCTTCCAGCTCGCTCTGGTACATGGCATATTCCAGACACCTTCTCTCCTTATCTTTCTCCTGGAATTCTTTGAGTTCCTCCTTCTCTTCCTCGAGCTCCGTTAAGCGGTTCTCGATGTATTCGAGCAGTTCTGCGATCTTGTTGCGTTTCGCGTCGGTTTCGGACATAATTCGAAGCGATTCAGTACGCCGTTGTTCGTACACCTTCGTGCCTGCAACCTCTTTGAGGAGAGCGAGGCGTTCGTGGTCCTTTGCGTTCGTGAGAGCGGTTATTCGGCCTTGAGGAACGATGTAATATGGGTTGGATTTGCTGAAACCTGCAGATTCGAGTAGGTTCATGACGTCGGCCTTGTTTGCACTCTTCTTGTCAAGACTGTAGTCGTCCTTCTTCACGCCGATAGTTCGACGTAGGATGACTTCGTCGCGGCCGGTTGGAAACCGGTTGTCAGAATTATCGAAAACAATCTCGACTAGAACACGTCTGAACGACTGTTCCGATATGCGGGAAGACAATGCAATACGCACCATACGCTGACAATGTGGTGGATGTGGAAGCTCCCTCATGTAGAAGTGACTGCCTCTCTTCATGACCCATGGAGGTGTACGCATCCGAGAGGACGAACCGAATGGCTGGCTCCAAGTGAGCAGTGTATCAAAACCCACGAAGTAGGTAGATTACCGGCGAAAAAGTTACTCTTTCCCGACCCGTTCCTCCCTACAACCACATTGTGCTTCGGCGAGAAGGGATCGACAACGGTCTGATCTCTGTCTTAACCTGCGATCAGCATCCAGCGCGGCGTCGGTTGTGGAAATGAACGCGTGCGTACATGACTTGAACCCCTGAATGGTCAGGGTCTTGATATACATCGCTGGTGGCTTTGAGGTTGAGAGCAAGTCGCGACGCGCGACAAGCGTGATCGAACGCGTTCTATAATTTATAAAACGTGACCATGCTTCAAAGGTTTGTAGTCACATAAGCAGTGCCTTGTAGTGGGATTAGATTCAGGTGATAATAAAGATTGTGATACGTAAGCAACAAGGCTTACTTATCCTGAGATCAGTGTTTACGTGGCGAATTAACCGGTCTTCGTCATGCCCACCCGAGACCGAGGCTGTTAACACCGTCCACCTCTCCTTAAATTCACAGCCGCTTTAGACCATCTCGCCTAAACCACTGAACTCACATGACCGTGGTCACTGCTAGACGGATGGCTGCTGTTCTCTCGTTGCTCTTGAGTGCCAGCGTCCTCGTCGGCTCTTTTCAAACCCCATTCCAACATAGTTCACCGCCACCAGCTACACCAACTGCCGTCTGCAAGAATGTTGTATGTCTCCCCATCATCCATTATTGCACGAGAAAGCCTGACGATTCCCTTTAGTTGACAGGTCCGATCGAAACAACGGAGTGCGATTTCGAGGCCGTGGACAATGTCGGTTCGGAGTTATTCCAACAGCTACACGAATTGGTCGAGACACCGTTCTTCAGGTATTTTAGGGTGAGCAGTATCCATCATCCCAATTAGACTCGTCTAACCACCTTGTCAGGTGGATTTATACCGTGAATGTCCATTCTGGCAAGAAAACGGATTTTGCATGAACCGGGAGTGTGGAATAACCACTGTCGATGAGGCACGTTTGCTGTCATTTGCCGCTGCGGTTTGACTCAACTTCGTACAGAAAGACATTCCCGAAAGGTGGAGGGCGGGTGCCCTTAGTAAGATCGAGATGCCTTCCGAGAATGAGGTGTGCATCTATTTATGCTCATCACCGTACCTGCGACTGAACTGGGATTATGTTAACAAGCTGCCGGGGTGCTACTATCGAGATTCCGACTTTTGCTTTTTGGACTCGTCCGCCGAGGGCGAGTACGTCGATCTGATCGAAAACCCCGAACGCTTCACTGGTTACGTTGGGCCCGCCGCCCACCGAGTTTGGAACGCCATCTATGAGGAGAATTGTTTCGGACAATCTGAAGCTACTTGGCCACCGAGCAAACCTCCGGTCTCCCTCCCAGAAACCCTGTCATCCAAACCTAGCGCTGAGGAAGAAGGAACATGTATGGAGAAGAGAGTATTTTACAGGATCATATCGGGTCTACACACCTCGATATCCACACACATATGTATGGATTACTTTGACCAGACCACGGGGACGTGGGTATGTGGACCTTTCTGGCCTGGGATCGACGTATTCTCAGGCACTTTGTACCCCACAGGCCCCAAATCTCCAATGTTTCATAGATCGCGTCGGTGCATATCCTGACCGATTGCAACAGATGTACTTCAACACCGTTCTCCTCTTGCGAGCGGTTTCCCGCCTTGGTCCGTACCTATCCGCGTACGATTACTGTTCAACAGGCACCCACGAGGAGGATGCTCAGACCAAGAGCCTTCTGGGAAAAATAATTAACACCGCTCACCAATTAGGCAAGTTTGACGAGAAACTGATGTTCGCTGGAGAGGATGCCAACGTAGGTCGAGCGATATGTCCGAATACCGTCTCCCCTCACGACCGTACACAGGTGTTGAAGCAGGAATTCAAAGATCACTTCAGAAACGTCACGAGGATCATGGATTGTGTTGGCTGTGATAAATGCAGGTTATGGGGAAAGGTTCAGACCACGGGAGTGGCAACTGCGATGAAAGTCCTCTTCGAGCTTGACGAGAAGGCACTGGAGTGAGTTTTCTGTCACTCTTACCCCCGTACCTCGGAACTTATCGTTCGCAGTCCCAATTCTAACAGGGACCTACTGACTCGCTCAGAAGTGGTCGCCTTGATTAATACCCTTCACCGATTTTCAGAGAGTCTGTACGCTGTAAATCTCTTCAGAGGCATGTGGGCCGCAGAATACGAAGCGCGCTCGATGAACGACGTGAGTTATTCATGTGGATTGAATGATGGTGCATAACTGATACTTTGATCAGACTGGATTCATCAAACCCTCTCCGCTTATTGAAAGCCTCCGAACCCGCTCATCGGCATTCTACGAGTACTGCAGGGCTGGCGCTAAAGACTGTGCGGCGAGCATCGCATCACTGAGGAAGAGTTTTGCGTCCGTCTTTTCGAGATCGCGACGGAATTTAGATGATCCATCGCATACGGAACTTTGAGAAAGGGATTGGACACGAGGATGTTTACCTACGAGGACTTTACACCATGTAGCATATACCATCACCCTGAATGATATCCAGTAATTTATTTCTCATCTGATGGCGGATGCAGTTGTGTGCTTGAGACCCACGGCGGCTAAGCGCCAGCCTCTCTTTCATTAACACGTCTCATTTACGAACGCGACCACCAGTGCGACTCGCTCGATTCCGTCTCCTCTCCAGGTTTACCCGTCACCGGCTTCATCGTTATTCGGACACCCGTATACTCCTCTCAAACGAACGATGGCATTGTCTGCTGCTGAGCTTCAGGTCAGTCATCTGTGGGCTGGCATACGTGTCGTGAGATGGCAAGCGTTTCTGATTGTATTTTCCACTGGGATTATATCCCACTCTTTCTTTCAACATCAACAGAAGAGACACGAGCTCGAGGGTGCCCCGGATCCCTTCCCCAGCTTGTCTGGGCAAACAGGTCCTACCCCCGTGGCTCCATCTCGATCCCGTCAATCTCAGCAGAAACTCGATACTGGCTGTCTCGATGATTTCCCATCCTTGTCTGCTTCTCCAGCTGCGGCAACTCAGACTCAGCCTACGACCTCCGCTTGGGCCACCAGACCCCGCATCAAGCCATCCGGCGTAACTGAATCCTTCACGCTCCCAGATATCGACCTCTCGGGTGCCGGAAAGGATGGACGTCCTGCAACACTCAGCGAGGTTACCAGGGGCATTATGCAAAAGTTCAAGGTCAAAATCGAGGCTTCCACGAACCAGAAGAAGGATACCACCTTCTACTTGAGGTCAGAATCCCAGAAGGAGTTGGACAAAGCAAGAAAGGCACTCGTCGCTATCTGTTCTCCTGTCGTCACTTTGATTGTCCAGGCCCCTGCATCAACTATTTCTGTCATCATTGGAAGCAAGGGTGGGGTCTCCAGAACTATTTTCTTCTCACCACTAAGTCCTGAATCATAGGTGCGACCCTGAAGCAGATTCGGGAAAGGACTAATGCTCGTGTGGACATCCCTTTTAGGGATGGTTTAACTCCCTCCCCTTCTAACCCTCCTCCGACCACGAATGGGACGACTCCCTCGGGATCTGGCAGGGCTACCCCTTTGGTAATTGAACAAGATGAACAGGAAGCCAATATTCCGATCACCATCAAGGCTGCTCGTCCTCACGCCGAAGAAGCTCGCCACCTCATCAACGAAATCATCGCATCTAGGACTCCACCACTTACCCAGAAGATCCGTGAGATCCCTCCGCATATTATACCGTTCATGACTCCTCGTCGCGCCGATTTCGAGGCAGCTGCAGAGGGTCGCGAGGTCCAAATATCGTTTTACGTTGCCACAAGGGAGATCACAGTCACTGGCGACAGGGAGGGGGTTACGAGGGTTGTGGAGGCTATTAGGTCCACTGCAGAGGACTTGGAAACTGCCCTCACCTCGGTTTCAATGAACTTTGCCAAGCGTCAGCACAGGTTGCTCACCGGCGAGGCCGCGGAAGAAATCATGGAACAGAGCAAGTGTGCAGTTATCGTGCCAAAACCAGAAGATCCCAGCGAGGCCATCCTAGTTTGGGGTCTAAACGAGGACTTGCCCAATGGTCTTACCGCTGTCATTGCGAAGGCTAAATCGGTATTCATCCACGAGTTCCCCCTCCCCGGTCCAATCCAGACCTCAAAAAACATCTTGACGTACATACTCCGTGTCAACTTTACCCAGACCCTCACCACGACACATCCCGGCCTTAACGTCTTCACCCCACCTCCTGCCTTATGGGATTCTGCCACTACCCTAAACCTTGAGCTCAGCGGGAATAGGAACATCGTGGATGAGGCAATTAGGCAGACCTCGGAACTTATCGGCAAACTCAATGGTGCGATGAAAGATATAAATGTCGATTGGATCGTGCATAAGATCATTTCTCACAAGAACGCGAAAAAGTGAGGTCATTTTTGTGAAACAACTCGTAGATTCTTACCAGTTTTGCTTAGGTTGAAACAGTTCCAGGATACACACAATGTTGTCGTGTTTTTCCCTCCCGAGTCTCTCGAACAGTCTTCCTTACTGCTGGTGTATGACCCTACGTCTCCTTCCGCCTCCCCTTCGCTACTGGACAAGAGCAAGAACTTGGAAGTTGTCGCGAACGAAGTCCTTAAGATGGCCAAGGATGCGGCGGACGTCAAGAGCCAGCTGATTGAGGTCGAAAAGAAATGGCACTCTGCGGTCATTGGCAAATCTGGCACCACTCTCAACGCGATCATCGGCGAAGATACAACACTTTCGATCAAGTTCGGCACGGGCGCAGGCGAGGCGACGGAGGACGTCATCTCGGTCAGGGGCGTGGCTTCAGAGGTCGATCGTGTTACGAAGGAAATCAACGATATTGTCGCGAAGGCCAAGAACGATGAGATCGACAACAGCTTCGTACGTGATGTTTCCCTATGGGGGCTTGGGGAGGCTGACGCCCATCGACTCCCCTTCAGTCCACAGAATTCGAGATTGATCAGGAATACGTCGGTCGCGTTGTGGGCTCCGGTGGTACACAAGTCAACAAAATCAGGGACTCGCTCGGGGTTACCATCCACTTCGACCAAGAGCCTGAATCGGCCAAGGAGTCTTCGAAGAGGAAAAAGGAGAAAACTCCACAAAAGTCCCGGGTCAAGGTTAGCAATTGATGTTTTGTTCATGAAATGGGCTGGGTGACATCGTGGTGATAGATTACGGGTCGCAAGGAGAACGTTGAGGAGGCCAAGAAGCGCATCCTGAACCAGGTTGAGCGATACGTGAGTACGCCTTCCTCCTGTCGCTGAGAGTGGAAGCTGGAACTTGATGTACCTAGTCCGACGAAACCTCTGAAATCCTGAAGATTCCTCGTCAATATCATTCGTCGCTCATCGGTCAGAACGGTAAATACGTCACAAGGCTGGAGGATAAATATGACGTCAAGATCACTTTCCCTCGTGCGACAACCGAGTCGGAAGTGAAGACCCGCGAACAGTTGACGTCAGATGAGGTCCTGGTCAGGGGTGGTAAGAAGGGTGTTGCTGGTGCCAAGGCAGAACTGTTGGACGTGAGTAGTTTTATCTCCTGGACCGCAGACATTTCAACAACCATCTCCCCAGGCTCTCGATTTCGAGAAGGAAAACAATCACACGGTCAAGTTCACGGTCCCCACCCGCGCTATCGCTCGAATCCTCGGCAAGGGAGGGGCAAGTATCAACGATATCAAGGACAACACCGGTACTCAGATCGATGTGGACAAATCCTTAGAGGCCGAAGCCACGATCACCGTCCGGGGTACCAAGCAAGGCATTAAGGAGGCGCAATCTTTGATTCTGGAAATCGCCGGCTCCGTGCAAGAGGAGACGACGATTGAGATGATAATCGAGAACAGGTTCCATCGATCCTTAATTGGCGCTGGAGGTCAAGGGTTGAAGGACCTGATCGCTCGTTGCGGTGGCCCAACCGACCCTAAACTCCAGGCCGGTCTGATTCGCTTGTGAGTACCCCTGACTGTTACTTTCTGCGGCGTGCGTTCGATGCTTACTAACGTGTACCTGCTTTAGCCCACGCCAAGGCGAACCCTCGGACGATGTCAGGATTCGTGGCGACCCCAAACTGGTGCCGAAGATCAAGGCTGAACTCGAGTCTGCTGTTGCGGCTCTCCGAGATCGGATTGTGTTGGGTGTGGATATTCCCGCAGCCCAGCATCGCACGCTCATCGGTCGTGGCGGCCAGCACTTGAACGAGCTGCAGAACAAATATTCTGTTATGGTTCAGTTCCCAGGATCCCGGTCGTACTCCCAGACTGGGGAGCCCGAGAACGCTGCGGAGCTGGCGGATGCGGACCCTGTGAATGTGGTCAGGGTGTCTGGTCCGAGGGCTGCAGTGGAGAAGGCAATTAATGAACTCAAGGTGGGTCATCTTCCGCAACTTGTGTGAAGTCGACGGATTTGGGGGTCTGAGTTTTTGTCTCGCGTTTGGAAACATTCGCACATCAAGGATGCGGCTCCGGAGTTAGTCACAACAGTCATCTTAGTTCCGGCAAGATACCACCATGCGGTTACCCAGCAAGGGAACATATTCCGAACGCTGAGGTCATTCGGTGCTACCGTCGACCATTCCAACGTGCCGACGAAAGCTGCGGTCCCAACACCGCCCCCTGGTGCCGCTTCGGCCCGGATCGATGAAGCCGGAGAGGAAGAGGAGGAAATTGGATGGCATGTGGAGGAGAAGTACCCCGAGGGTGAGGAAAGTGATGTAGAGTGGATAGTGAAGGCTCGTGATCAAGGTGGACTGGACCGTGCTCGTGAAGCGATTGAAGAGGCCATCGAGCATGCCAAGACGATGACCCATGTCGGATTCCTGACAATGCCCGACAGAAGACTGTTCCCAAGGATTGTTGGCACTCGCGGCGCCAATGTAAGCCGACTTCGGGCTGAGACGGGTGCCGACATTACAGTGAGCCGGGAAGACAGCTTGATTGTGATTGCTGGTGAGTCTTATTTCTCGCTTGTGTGTTAAGATTGCTCATAAATACTCGTCCGGCAGGTTCGGAGGAGGCGGTAAAGGCGGCAAAAGAGGCGATTCTCGCGATCAAGAATGGCGGGGGAAGGAGTGGGCGTGACTAAAGTGCAGTAGGGGTATCTAGGGAGGCCGTAACATGTTATAGGATGGGAACAAAGAAATTTCTTTTTCGCCGTGACTCTGTAGGTGCGGGTCGGAGGTGGAGGCATGGCTGGCTGTGTGACTCGGTGGGATTCCCATAAGCGGCTACTGACTCCTCGTGGTCTCGAGCAAGTCATCCGAACAGCTCACCGCCTCTGTCCACCTAAAAGCTCGCCCTCACTCTCGACCTCGCTCCTCACTGAAATTGCACAGAAAGCTCCTCTTAACCTCTCCGGATTTTCCTTTTTTTTGACAGGCTTGTGTAGCTGATATTTCAGCCTACACACCCGTATCTGGATAACCCTAGGTCGTCGACTCTAGGGACAGTCCAGCCGACTCCCCGCCAAGTCACGATGTATTCCTTGCAGATATTATCGCTGCTCCGTTCCAAATTCCTCTCTGTTTCTCCCATTTCTCCTAGCCCCAAGTCCGAGTCCGAATCCAACATCCAACAAGAACCTGTCACCACCGCCTATGCCACTGTATTTTAGATAACCCCCCGTACCCGCTATTCTACACCCCCACTCCGCCTATTTTCTCTCTACTGCAACCTCGATTCATCCCAAGAACCATGCTCCACACGATGGCCCAGCGAAGTTCCGGCGCGGGCTCCCGCGCCAGATCGCGCTGGCAACCCTACAACCCCACTCTGATTGCCTCCACCTCAAAGTCTCCGGCCCCTTACCTCAATACCCCTGTTTCTGCTGTATCAACATCCCCGCCCCATTCAACACATCCGAAAGTCCGTCATACACATACCCCGCCCGACATCACCCAACGCAAGCCCCGTCAGGCCGCGAACCTCATCGGTGAGTCCCCGCACGTGCTGGGTGATCCTTCATCGTTTCAAGATTCTGAAGAAACTGCGTCCTTGTGCGTAGATCATGCCGTCAGATCACTCTCAGAGATCTGGCAGGACAATTACCTCTCAGTTTACACGACGACTAAGGTTGCAACCCAACCGCTCAAGGCTTCTGGCTCCCAGGAGTCCGTATGGCGTGCTTGGAACCCTGCAATACAGCGTCGTGTGACACAACTCCCCTCCCCTGTCTCCCCTTCCACCATCGAAACGCCTCCGCTCTCCCCCTTGGCATCTTCTCTCAACCTTCCCGCTCCCGGCTGTCTTTCTGGGAAACCCGGTGTCGCTCCACTCCAAGGTTTCGTGCAAGAACTTATCCGTCGTTCGCGCACATCTGGGACCGTCCTTCAGACCGCCCTGTGTTATATCGAGGCCGTCCGTCGAAAGTTACCAGAGATCGCGAGCACATCCGTGGCACCCGCGAAAGAAGTTGCACCCGAGGAATCCTCCCAGGATGGCCAATCGGTCATGCCAGAACCGCTCGCGCCATCGCCACTTCTCTGTCCCCGCCGCACTTTTCTCGCATCCCTTATCTTGGCGTCAAAATTTCTCCAGGATAGGTGCTATTCCAATCGAGCTTGGGCGAAACTCTCCGGTCTCAGCCCTCGTGAGGTTGGCCGGTGTGAAAAGGCGCTCGGTGACGCTTTGGAATGGAGACTCTGGGTCGGCAAACAATCCGGGAAACCATTGGTCCGATCTAGGAGTCACGCTGATATGTCGTTTGGTACGACGAACCCCTGCGGATCTTCAAGTAGGACAATTGGAAGAAGCAGAACGTTCCCTTCGATTGGAACGGAGTGTTCAAACGCACAAGCATTCCCTATGGCTCTGACCCCACCCAAGTTGGACCCATACCAGGAGTGGCTGATCTTAAACCAAAGTCGCCTGGAGGCCGAGGAAGGGGAGGAAGAGCAACTTACGCCCATGGCCGTCGAGTGCATGTCCGTGGTCCCAAGGACCGACGTTCTCACTCCCGCTACTCCTCCTCTTGTTCAGTCCCCAGCCTCTTCCATTTCCTCGGCGGCCTCCATTGCCTCCTTCGATTTGGATGATGGTGAAAGGACGATCCAGGTGACGGATATTGGCGAACCTCCACGACAGAAGTTCTCTGGGAATCTGGACGCGTGGTTCGACTCAGCGGCCCCTGCTCAAGATGTTTCGGTACGCGGTGTGTACAACGCGAAAGCTTTCGAATTTGTTGAATTGGCGAACTCGTATCATCTCGAATAATCAGTGTTGGTGTCAGGTTCTTGTTGGATCTTGGATATTTTCTTTTCCTTCTCTCTCTCTCTGTCTGCCTTCTCTCGTCTCTTCTCTCTCGATGATTCTGTCCCTCCCCCTCTATGATCTATGTACTCCAACGCTCCAGGGTTACCTCGTCGGTAAATCGGAACGCCATTCCCCATTCCTCCTCGTCCGTCTACGCTATATATCATCGTGTATGCTGACTTTCTATGTACATAACAAATCTGAATCTTCTTGAGAAGATTTTGAGAAGAAAGACCCGGGAGTCCGATGGGACCGATTAAGCGGATGGCTGGGAAACAATACAGATTATGTACTTGTTCTCCGTCGAAGATTCTTAAGGGTCTTGACGACCGCCATTCTTCCTCGACCTCCTCCACCATGAACCATCCGCCGTCGTCGTTGACAGGCCCGCGACCGATAGGTCCTAGGAGCATGGACAGGTCCGCGTCGCCGGCAACGACCCTCCAGCTTCCCCCTACCGCACCACTGAATATCCGTAAAGCATCACCTCTACAACAAGCTAACAGTAATGGGATTCAAACTTCATCATCGGCCAACTCTTCCACTTCTTTCCTATCCCCCCACCCGCCAACGAATAGAGGACAGCCCTCCCCATCCTTATCACTCAAGATCCCAACCCCTGGTCAGCAGAGGCCTGGCAAGCCCAAGCTTAAAATATCCAATTTCACCAACGGCGGCTCTGAAGCCTTTGACGAAACTCTATCTATCGATGGATCGTTCTCTGGAGGCTATTACGGAGGTGCTGCCTTTCAACCAACCTCCCTTTCTGTGGGCGGCCCGGACGAGGCAACCATTAGACCGAACAGTGCTGAGACACAGACGGTGGATGATCTGCGAGCCACGTTACGCAGTCTAGATATCAACCCCACCCCGCCACCTAAGCTATCTTCTCTCTCCTCGACGAGCATCCATCAGGTTCTATCAAACAGCAGCCAGGGCGACGAGTGGTCGGACGAGTTCTTGCAGGAGCTGGATCGATTGGGTGAAGGTGCAGGCGGGGCTGTTCACAAGGTTAGAGACAAACGCACGGACATGGTGATGGCAAGGAAGACAATAACGACCAGGGAGGCGCCTATGAAGCAGCTCAACAGGGAACTGTCCTTCATGTCCTCGACCTCGCACCAGAACATCATCAAGTTCTATGCCGCCTACATCTCACCATCCTCGAGTGAGATCAAACTCCTGATGGAGTTTTGCGAAGGTGGGAGCTTAGAGGCGGTCGGGAAACGGATAAGGGAGAAAGGCTGGAGGGTCAGCGAGAAAGTAGCTGGCAGACTGGCGGAAGGGGTGAGTTTTGGATTTTGTCTTGCCAGTGCCTTTCCATCCCGGAATCTGTCACGTGGATTGACGAGAGCTGACTCTTCCAACTCGCTCCGGCTTCTTGGGGTTCTAGATCTTGCAAGGCTTGGCGTATCTGCACACGAAAAAGATCATTCACCGGGATATAAAACCCTCAAACGTCCTCCTGTCCCGTGAAGGGATCGTCAAACTTTGCGATTTCGGGGTGTCTGGTGAATTGATCGGATCTATGGCCGGTACCTTCACTGGTACCAGCTATTACATGGCCGTGCGTATTTCCACCCTGTCCAATCGATAAGACTCGCCTTTTGTGAAATGGTTCGCGGCACCTTACGTCTTGTGTCTTGAAACCCCTCGACCTGCTATTCCTTGGAGGTCATTCTTTCATATCCAGTAACTGACCAGCCGCTTTTTTTTGATCCAGCCTGAACGCATCAGTGGCCATTCCTATACTATCCGGTCCGATGTGTGGTCCACAGGCTTGTCACTGCTGGAGCTGGTTCAGAATCGATTCCCGTTCCCCAACGATCTTCCCGCTATCGAACTTATGATGTACATTTCTGCCTCGGAGGTGATTATCCAATGGTCGCGGACGTCACTGCTTTGATGTATGGCTAACTGCGATTCGTTTACTTTCCCATGCCCCCTATTATGTCTTGTCCTGCGCCATGCTTTTTCACGCACCCAGCCTCCGAGACTGGACGACGAGGAGAAGGTGCAATGGAGCAGTGCGATGAAGGATTTCATCAAAGAGTCGTAAGTTTCCGAACCCCCCCCTTTGTTTGGACTTGGGTTGTGTGTGGGCTGTCTCCTGAAATTGCGTTTCAGTCTCATCCACGACCCAGACACACGGCCTACCCCGAAGGAGTTGTTGGAACACCGCTGGATAGTTAGAATTATGAAAACCGAAGTGCCGATGGCTAAATGGATCGCGCAAGTGTGGGGGTGGTCCTTCCCTGAGGGCCGCAAGTCGATTTCAAAAGAAGAGTGGGTTTTCTTACTCCTGGCAACTGCTCATACTGTCGTGCGAGAGCGCGCTGACCAATGGTTTGTTTGATAGGTCATCCCGGCCAGGGTCAAGTCGCCGGGATCCGTCGACGACGACCTCACCAGAATTTGAATCACCAGCGCCAGTTAGCACATGAAAACACTGACGTGAGGGCGTGGTCCGAATTCTGATGGGCCCGGGTCATTGAATACAACTGTCGTTCGTGCAATGTAATTGTATCCCGGGATCGGAGCAGCTGCCTTGTGCCACAATCTTGTCACCTTTCCACCCCCCCCAGCTGGTTCGCGCGAGCTGGGGTTGGAATGTTCTCTTTCATTCTCGTATGCTGTAACAACCCCACCGTGTGTGTATCGTTCGCATGTCCTTGCTGGCTCGTCCCCCATTGTGCCGTGTTGTCTGATTTTTACGTGTATATAAATCCCCTTGTTGTTGTTGATGTCCAACCTGGATCACCTGGGGCCTTGACATGGTCTTGGGCGCGGAGGGTGTTTGTCTTTGCTTCTCCTTGTTTTGATTGCTTCTTTGGAGATAATCAACCACAGTGACGGTGGGAAACCGGGCGTAGAGGTTCGGTTCGGTTTTACGTGAGACCACCGAACTCGTCTTCCGCGGTCGGAGTGCGACCACATTCGCCGCAATACAGCCCTTTGTTAGCGTTGTGTATTCACTGGACCTTGGTCTGGAAGCTAGACTGTATATGACATACAATGATGATGACGATAAGAAAAAAAAGGACAGAACACGTTCTCGATGACCCCGCATTCATTGTTAATGGTTTCAAGATACGAAAGCAGGAGGGCAGGTTCAAGCTGTCTGCAAGGGAAGAACAGGCACCCAAGTGAATGTCACCAACCCTTGTTCGGTCCCCCCAATGGCCATACTTCGTCGACTCTGTGCGCCCCTCACCTTCCTCTTGGGTATCACTTATATTGCCGCCCCTATATGTGAGGAACAGAGGTTGCGGATCCGAGCACCGAACCGACCGGCGTTCAAATATCCAATAGGCCAAAGAATGAATACCCGCTGTCGATGATGGTACGACGTCTAGATGGATAGTAGCCGGTTTAGTACAAAGTCCCCGCCCCTTCCTCGGAGCGGTAATGTTCCGGGAATCTGTCGCTGGGCCCGTCATCCGGAATTTCCATTGCATAAAACGGCGGTCGGGGGGGGGGGAGGGTGAGATTTGCAAAAAAAACCATCTTGTTGCTGATTTCGATTCGGGCACAGCGGGTTTGCATTCAGTTCCAAAAACTTCGCGATCAGTGAGACCCGCTCATGATCTTCCTTCCATCTCTATGTCTCCATTCCCCACCCTTTGTCCATTATGCCCAAATGCCCCCCATCTGGGTCGATCGCTGTTCGAGGACAGTGCCATATCTCAGCTGCTCTCAGCGACCGATAAGCCTTTCACCAATTGGGTCCGTGATCGCAAAGCGTCCTCACATCAGGACCCGTGTCCGAAAGCTGTGCGCATATGCAGTGCTCACTCTGCACCGTAGTTTCACCCTCCGTACCGCCACGGGCGAATACGCAGAGATATTCTACCCCTGTCCCTCACAATCTGAGCTTGGGAACCCGAGAAGCCCGGGCGGGGGGGGGATTATAAATACAGCCGCTACCCCGTATGTTTCGTCTCCTTTGACATCCCTCACGCTTTGACAATAGGAAAATGGCCCGTTCACGCACACCGAAGCCTACGCAGACTGACTTTGACCTGGGCAACAACTATCAGCCGTACACTCGAAGCGCCCGAGGACCGTCGCCCCGAGCGGACCGCAGCAAGTTCAACAACACCCACCACGAGCTCGAATACGAAGGTGGGAGCCTGACGAGAGCTCGGAACAAGGTGCGTCCCTGGTACCAGTCGTAACAACGAGATCGATCCTTGAAACTCACCGATCGTCCAGTTTCAAGTGGATTGGAAACTACGGGGGGAGCATCGGCAGTCAGATGACTTTGTATCCGCATGCCTACGTGAGAGCAGTCACGCCTCTACGTCTAATCTAGATGAGGTATGTTCCCATCTCTCCGATTCGCCGTAGGACCAGCGAGAACTTATCAACTTTAAAACAGAAAAAAAACCGGTTCAGCTCTCCCGTTTCATCTCGTCCACACCAAGATGCTGATTTCGTTGTAAGTCGCGTTGGCAATTGTTGGCGTTTCAGCCCCTGTTCTGATTATCTATTGGATTGTCCAATTCAGAATGCATTCGGTGCTGGCTGGTCCAGAGTCGCTTCTGTATCCTGTGATCGTCAATCATACCAACTTCACCTCTCCTATCCCCCACCTTCCTCTCTATCCCCGGACCGTGAACTCCGCCGAGGGGGATCCTCACAGAGGGTACACCAAGATAACCGCGAATTCGCACACCATCCCTCCTCTCCCACCCGCGCCGCTGAGCGCTTCGCGCAGAACCGATCGGATTGGTTCTCGGCCTCAATACAGCCATGGGGATACTCAAATACCCCTATACAATACCCACACATCGGAACCCCGCAGGAACCCTTCGCGCACAGATTTAGTGGTCTCACGCGTCGCCCTCGAGTGCAGAATCATCGCAAGAGAGTTTCCCAGGTGCAAAGAGATGGCCCGAAGAGTTCTGTCGATCTCGAGACTCCTCAAGTGACAGAAATGGACAAGTCCGTGATGTCCGTAAGCCGTCCGAACCCCGATGGATCGGGATTCAGCTCTGGTTCACGCTCCGTTCCCATTCCCACTGCGGCGCGCCCGATGACAATTGGGGATCCTGACTGCGGGGCGCGCCGTCTGGGGTCACCTGCACCGTCGTTCATGCAGTCTGAAACGGAACAACCTCAATCCGGTATCAAGGCACGAGAAGAGGCGGGGTCGGTGTTTACAAACATTTACTCTGTTCCCAAGAAGGAACCTCTTACATTCACCGCCCCTTTTTCGACGGACTGTATGGAGGATGAGCCCCCTTCACTCTCACCAGTATCCACACCAAAAGCGCCGCCTCTTGATCAACATTCCGTGATACGCGAGGATCTGCAACAGCAAGGCGAGCGTCCGATTGAAGGATGTCGAACAAATCCGCGAATCTCGTTTCGCGAGACAGCGGCAGTGGAGGACCGTGAATCCTTGGACTCTATTCATTCGACGTCTCTCCGAGTTTCACAATTGCAAAGTCACGCAACACCGGCAAACAAAGACGACGGGAAAATGAAACCGGGACAGCAGGCGTTACTCCAGGAGCTGTATCAGATGATCGAGTTCTCGGTGCACCCAGCTTCTGACACCTTGCGTTCCGGGATGGAGATGGGCAGGGACGGGAAGTCGGCGGAGGGGATCACCCGCACCATCGAAGAAGAATCAAGTCCGGACATTCCACGTGGGCTTCAGGGGCCTGAGCAGACACTACATGTGGATATACTTTTGGCCCAGAGGGTTGTCCGTGACGCAATGCAGATGGGGGCCGTCGGATTCCCAGATCAATCGTTCTTGCTGTCAGCCTCTGAGTGTGGGGAAGAGGTGGTGGATTCAAATTCGAATTGGTCGGAGTGCGGGCTGTACAGGAAGAACTCCACTCGTTCGGTTTTTGATTGGGGATATGCGTAGATCATGAGATGCTGGGAAGATAATCTTGTTTTTTTGTACTCGGGGCAGATTTTCATGTAATATGATTGGCACATTTGTCTTTGTAACTCGTTGTGGAAGGCCTGTGAAAGCTCGAACACGCAGAAACGTCGCACAGATTAGTGAATGAGTTGAGTGTGAACATCGAGCGATGGTTGCAGAACGAGATCAAAGAGTGAGACGAATGACATAAGTGGCGAGTAAATATTGCAGATCATATTTCATAATGAGCTCCACCGAGCCAAAGCACTCGCGTATCCACGAGCACAGGTTCTCTCGACGTCTTGACTGCACACATCTGGCACTCTGAGCATGGTGAGTTTTATTTGGGACGGGCAGGTCTAAGGAATGCCGGAACAAGTCGCCGTGATGGGATGAGAAGTTGATGGGTGTGCTGGTGATCTGAAACGAACCGGTTCGGGCCTCAACGATCCATTCCACAATTTCAAATTTGGCTAATGTCCACCTGGGTTCTCAACGGGTTTTATGCCACCCAGCCATTGGTATAAGATCCAACGCGACGTTTGACTTGTATCCCTCCGCAGGTTACCTCCATGTCCTAGTCAGTGCCTTCTCCATCCCTCCATCTTTCTTTTTTTACCCGTTCGCTAATCTTACATCCGCTTCCTTCGTCCCTTCCAGCCCAGAATATTCCTCCTACGGCGGCTATCCCAGCCCCACCAACCAGTCCCATGCTCACATCCATGTCGTCTCCCCTCCCCCCAGGCCCGAGAATACTCAACGGAAACGTCCAAAGTACACTCGCAGTAAAACCGGCTGTATGACCTGCAGGGGGAAGAAAATCAAGGTCCGTTGCGCGCTTCCTCTCTGTTACCTTTCATAGATTTTCCTCATCCGTCTGCCCGCCTCCGTTAGTGTGACGAAACCAAGCCGAATTGCCTACGATGCACTCATGGCCAGAGAGAGGCAAGCAAACCCGTAAAAGACTCACTCTAACCCACTCTGGCTGACCTCCGTCATCTAACAGTGCACATGGCCTGAGGGTGTGCCGACACGGAAACGGTCTTCGACCACGAGGAAAGCTCCAAGTCGAGAAGCATATGAGATTGCAAGGCCTTCTACTGCCGGTTCGTCTGAGCAATCCGGTCCCCCAACACGAGACGCCACCCCCAAGCGCGAGGATATCGAGCTTGCTTTACCCTCACAACCTGCCCGCCGTGCTACGTGAGTCCTCACTTGCGTGGGCCCGTTCTTCTGGCTCTAGATTGACCCTCTGGTCGTCTAGTGAACCTTTAATTCAAATACCGTCCAGCATCGGAGAAGACCTATCTGTAGATAGGCGCGCCAGGTACGTTTCGGTCATGTTTCCTCCCACGCTCTCATCCTCACCAATTTTGTTTCCCAGCGTGCATGTCTCCTCACAATACGCATATCCTAGCGGCTTACCATCACTGGCACCCTCGATGCCTGACCGATCCTATTCATATCATCACATATCCAACAGCAATTCCTATTACGATCCTCGTGTTCCCCGGCAACTTCCAGATCATCGTCAACAACAATACCATCATGTACCGTCAATCTCTAATCATATTGATCCTATCGATTCTTTTGTAAGTCCTCCCCTTTTCCCCACTTACATTCATTCATGTGCACTTACTCTGCAGTCTGCAGTTCCCTACGGTTCAGGAGAGAAACCTGGTACATTCCCCTTTTAATGCATATTCTAGATACCCTTGAACAATGTCACCTTTCTAAGATCCGTCATTATTGCGACCATTCTATGAACTTCATCATGGCCGTGCTCTTTGAGAACCCGATGGTTGCGATCATTCTGCCGCTAATTCTCAGTTGTGCACCTGGTGATGACCTAGCCATTGACGGTCTTCGACTGTCCCTGCATCGGCCCCCCGGTCGTTCCTTCTCTCTCCAGGAGCGAGGTGTGCTCTGACAGTACATGCTTCTTGCCAACACGTTCAGATTGAAATCGAAGCAAACCCTGGCCAAAGCCTGTGCCACTCTTCATGGTGCCCAGAGTGATGCCACCCTTGGAGCATCTTTAGCAATTTCGTTGATGGACGTGAGTGTCCCTACGGTGTGATCTTTGGTTTGCGCGCAGTAAAACTGAAACTTTCCCGACCATGTTCTTTCGGGATGCGGCGAAACACAGATCTTTGCCGGCGGTCACAATTGGGCCAAAAACCCGGCTTTGGCGAAGACGCTGGTAAACGTCAGAGGCGGTCCGGAAATACTTTTAACCAGAAATGCCGCGGACAAAGCAGGTTTAGGGACGTCGAGTGGCGTGTTCCGTGCGAAGTTGATGCTAGAGACACTAGCGGTATATGATATATTCGGTGAGCACGCGCACGGAAGGGGCAGGCATGGTCCTGGCATGCGCACTCCCACCCTTCATTGGCGCCCAGGCTCCACGATTTTTGCGCCCCAGGGGTGGCCGCTGACGACCAGTTTTTTCCCCACACCCGACAGCGTGCCTCCCTCCTGGCCCGAGGAGCGGATTCGTGGTGGTACGTTTCGGATTCCTGGCGGGGTTTGTAAGGTTGCTGACACCGACTGCCCGGAACGATGGGTTCGAAGACGTTGATATCTCCACAATGGCAACACGTCGGGATCCCTCACCTTAGCCAACAGAGGAACGAGTCCCTGAGAGATTCCAAAGTGATTTTCGACGTATGACGGGTTCGATTCCAAGTGGTTCTGATCGTTCATTAGACCACACGTTTCTTGTCGAAACACCTCTCTCTCCATTGACCGAGGTGTCTGAGAGCTGCAAAACAGCCACAACGACAGGGCAGAACGCGAAGAGTTGTACTCGATGTTACAGGAATGACGACATCCGTCAGGGTGCGGGCCGGAAACTTTTTTTGCGGATCAGCGTTTCAAGTGGTCGTTACTTTCCCATCGGCCATCGGTGTGGACGTAATGGGTTGCTGACGACGGTCGGCCGACGTCAAAGATAGCTGCTGCGGGATGTCATGTGCCTGCCTACCGACGATCCCACGGTACAGCAAAAAAAGCGAAGGAGTGTCTCATGCAATGTCTGGGGTGCGTCGAAAGGCGAATGGGTGTGAATACTTTCCTTGAATTCTAACGCTTCCATTCTAATAACTTCGTGCCGCGCGTTTCATTTACTGTTTGATCTGGCCTGTGATCATATCCGGCACCCAAGTTTATGGCACCAATCGGACTGTCGTGATGGACATTCTGGATGCATTCAGAGGACAATCTGAGTGACGCGCCCAACCGTTCGTTATCGCGAGTCACCGGTGATGCTCATACGTCGATACGATAGAAAAAATCATCCTCTTCTCGAACGGATCTCAAAAGAAGTCGTGTGCGTGCATATGTCCTTTTTTGTCCAGGTTTGGAAACGCCTTGACGATGGACATCCCCATCCGGACTGGAGGAGTGTCGTGAGTGATTTTCAATGGTGGGTTCTCCTCGTTTGGATAAACTTTCACTGGTCACCTGTCCGCCACCCCGAGTTGGGCCACTTCACTCAACGAATCCCAAAAATGAAAGGACCGCTCTGGTTTGGCCAATTCCTTCTCGATACCTACGGCCACCGCCGCCTCTTATTCCCTGCATACTCTTCATTCTTAGTTTCCATATGGGAGAGTAGTAGTACCCTTGTGGCATAATCCCGTAGTATAAGGCGAGCTTTATGATACACACGTGTAAAACCTAATGTCCGTATACCAAAGAATCGATCGATGGGCGCATACACCCATCTCACAATATCGCGACCAAAAGTCAAAGCTTACAAGAGCGACTGGAGCCCGGATCATTCTACGATTGCATTTCAACTCTGGCGCGCTACAAACCCCTTCAAGTTGTCATTCGCCGATCATTCAATCACATCTCTCACATCCCCCACGCTACGGCAGGTGATAAGTGAAACAAGGTTTGGACCTACGCTTTAGGGCCCACATGCAAAGAATCAATCCAAAGGTCTCTCAACCGCGCACCGGCGAACGAAAAGTCACCAAACAGTTGGCTGGCCTCGTCGACGGAGGTTTCGAGGAGGGGCAATATGAAACTGCTTTAGCTTCGCTCGACCAAATCCGCTCGCCAGAATATTCACCTTTACCGTCAGTGTCTCATCCACCTCACTCATCTTTCATTTTCTTTCGCGTTTCTTGTTCTTTCATAAGACTCTGACATCACGCGTGGTGTGTTGGTCGACTCCGTTCGTTTCTTTGTTTTCTTTTTATGCAGAGCCCACATTCGCCAGGCCACTTGCATAGCGCTGGGCGTGCCGGCCGCACTCCGCGCTTCCGTGGCTGCTCCGAGAAAACATGTAGGAAAGGGTGCAGATTCTGGAAGGAATCCGTTCCTCCCGTATGACTTCCCCGACACGTTCGAAACCGCCCCTAGGTACTCTCCACTGCCCTCCCAACAAGCAGTAGATGCTGCCCGCACACTACTCTTCTCCTTCGCGGCAACAAACCCTCCGGCTTCACTCCTTCGAGCGCTCCCGAGTTACCCATTCAATCCGGATCCATCCGCGATACGTGGAAGGGTAGAGGGGGCGGATGTAGATTTTGACGGAGAAGATTCGGTTGTCGCCCGGGTCGCGTCGTTGAGTGTCAAGTCGGCCACCAGTGTCTGGAGCATGCTGAAACCTGGCTTCGTACGGTGGGACATTGCGGTCGCAGCGGAGGAAAAGTCCAAGCGTCAACCGGCGAAAGCCAAACAGGAATCCTATGAGGACGGAGAAGATCCCTCGGCCCCCGTCAGCGAGGGTGCATGGTCCGTACTGGAGTGGCTGATCTTATTGTTCGAGAGGGATGCAGAAATGAACGAGAAGGAAGGAAAACGTGAGTGTGCAATCTCATCTTTCTCCCGCCCATATCCGGATGTGTCACCTCTGTTGAATACCCTGACGGCGTTTTCTAAAGCCTGCCACTCTCCACTCCTATTGCTCACCATTCCGGGGTCTCGTAACGATGACCCCCGATGGGATGCGGGCGCAATTTTAGATGTCGTGTTGTTCTGTCTTTCTCAGCAAAACAAACAACACAAAGGCTGTGGGATCAACTTGCTGTCTCAGGTGCACGGCATTTACCCGTTATTCCTCCTGAAAGACCGCTGCTTATCTCCATTTCCTTATTGAAAGTTGATCAGCCTAACATCTACGACGCGCTTCGACCTTCCCATGTTTGTCGGGGCGCTCTGTGGGCGGGTCCCGATTGAAGACTGGCCAACGTTGCAGACCGCACTTGCATACTTGCCAGACAAGCAAGCCTATCTCCACTTCAAGCTCCTCGTCTGTATTCAATACCTCGGAGAATTCTCCCGGTCTGATGGACCTGCCAAGACCAAACGGGCCGCCCCTCGGGCCAGAGGAGCCAGAGCTGAGGAGAAACACTCAGAAGTGTCAAATGCGGAGAATTCTGTCGCGCGAGCATACGCGATCCCAAACTGGAAAAAAACCGTCGGACCACTCGTCTCTGCTTTTCACAATGGCCAGAAAAACGTCACGATTTACTGCAAGATCAAATACGAGCTCTTGGCTACGTACGCCTCATTAAACAATCAACAGGAGCCAGCAGGTCGTGATGCGGGCTGGGACGAAGAGCTTCACGATGGTTCTTTGCAACGGACTGTTGAAGCAGTTTTTGCTTCGACGGTCGTTCAAGATAAGGAAGAGGCAGAGGGCGTCAAGTTGCTAGGAGAGCTGATTGGGGATATCTTGTTCGAAGTTTAATAAAACCTTTATAGGCTTTGCGTTCCGTGGCCGATCTATTGAGGTCATGGAGACGGGGATGATGAAAAAAGGGGGTGTCGATATTACACCGTTGTCCGAGTGGCAGTGATTAAATTTACATTCTATACGTGTCTGTTTGAGGAGTTGTTTCCTGGGTTAGGCCTGGGCCTGGTCGACGAGAATTCTGCCTGCGACCCCCTTTGGGTCATAGGGGGAGACGGGCTGGAGCGCCGTCTGATACAAATCAAGGGGGATGTAACCGATGTAGTGCGAGCTAATGAACGAGAGGTCAGCCTTTCTGTCTGTCATAGGACCGACCTGGGTACTCGCCTTCCGAATCCACCAACAAAATAAATCGCCTAGAGAAGTTGGCATCAGTGCAGGGCCGAGATCAGCATCAAGTATCAGGAACATCGAGCGCACATATGGATCAAACCTCGCCCAATATGCCTAATGTATAGTGATCAACGTTGATAACTGAGAAGAAGAGTAATAAGAACGCTAGACCCACTATGTGCGGTTGACGTTTATCCCTTGGTAGCCAGTGCACAGCATCGGGGTGGCGCTTTAGATAACAGGCAGCGATTTCGTCCTCGTCTGGGGTGTTGGCCACATCTTGGAACACGGTCACGGTGCCGATTAGAGATACCCGAGGCTTCCAAGCGGCCGGATTGGTCGAGGCGACGGACAACGAAGCAGAGTGCTTGGCAGACCCGAGAATGTTTTTGCTATGCCGAGAGATGGGGAGAAAGAGGAGGGTCAAAGAACCATTGTGGTGACAGCTGTTTGACGTGTAGGTAACATGAATTGGATGGCAGAACTGAAATGCCGAGGTTACCCGTACCTTGCGTAATATTGCTGGAGTGAGAATGGCTCGCCTGTGAACAAGTGAACAAGGGGGTCATCGGTGGAGGTCGGGGAAATGGCCGGAAGTACCTGGATGGTCTGGGTGGTCCGACGGGAAGATTGTGGCGAAGGTGCCCACGGAGTCCGGGGAGAACTCGACCAGTTTTCGACCGATGAGCGCTAGATATCCCCAGGGCGAAAGGACGTGTGAGGCTCTCTCGCCGATCAGGTTTGGGCGAGTGTCTGACCTGCATCAAACACGGTTTCCTCCCCCCTGGTCAGGATAGGAAACAAAATCAGCAGTAGCCAGAGCAATGACGCCTGCGTTGTTTGAGGGTCGAGAGAGAACATCGTGAGATTAGCGAGAGCGCTGGTTGCGGATGATGAGCGGCAACGAGACAGCAGCCGACGAGGATCGGGAAGGTCCGGGGTAACTGGCAATGAGTCGTCGCCTGGAAGTACGGTTGTTTCTGCGAGGTAATCGTGACGAGTGCCGCGCCGCTACGTTGGCTGACCGAGACATTATCGGCAGGCATAGAAAACGCAGGGACGCCCTAGCCTTATTCGACTCCCCTTGCCCGCGATTTAGGGTGAAGAACGTGATGTATACTACTGTAGGCTCGCGCCAGCTGACCCTCAGTACTACTAATTGTGATGCGACCGGGCCCACAGCGGGAGAAAAAAAGTTCACTCTATCATTTCCTCTCGTTGTTTTGCACAGGCTCATCCACACCACTTGTGGGAACGCTCACTGAGACTTCCGCATAACCGGCCTAGGGATCCTGCCCACCCTTCTAGCGGTTGTTATCACGCCAGGCGGTCGGTGTACCGCTTCCTGAACCTTGATCCCTCTTTCTTCTTCCCTCTCCTCCCTCTCCCTCTCCCTCTCCCTCCTCATGGGCGTTAGCGTCGACCGCAATCACTGGTGTCTCCTGACAAACGCTCTCACTTATTCTCGTCCCTCTTTGTCCTTCAATTTTGGCCAGGATCAAATTACCACTTGACGTGGGAAATCTTTCTGTGCGAGATTGGTGATCTGTCGATTCGCTCCTTCTGTCCCGTCCTGTGCCTGGGATAGCCCGCACGCTACGTCAAGGTCGCCCCTCTTTCGGAAGCTTATGACTGGGCACTTGGACAGGACGCCATTGTGTATATCCCCTCGCTAACCGCTTTCGGCCCCTGCGACGTTTGCGGAGGCCGACTCGCCGGTCTTTTTATCCTGCATTCCATCCCTGCTCTGGTGGCAACAGGGTGGCACTTTCTCCTCTGGGAATGTACCTGAAACATTTCCTTTTCACCCACCACAAATGATCGCATTCCTTCCGGCGTCAGACTGTTCCATATATGAACTCTCCGGTCCATTCTCTACGCTGCCATTATCCACGGTCCGGCACTTATCTTCCGCCCACTCCCATGGACACAAGGAGAGATCTCACCACCCTCTACTCCTACCCTCCTCACACTTCCACCTGGAACCCTTCCACAGCACCCCAATCTAATTCTCTCCCTTTCCATAACCCACAACAGTTTCCTCCCCAACAGCCGAGGCAAAATATACATCAGGGACAGATACTCGATGCCATGATGCGTCCAGGCTACACCCACGATTACCCTTACGGCCGCGATCCAAATTCTCCTACGTCATACCCCCCACGGCAATCGGCGCCACCCACCTTGAACAACTCTCACCTGTACAACAACTATCAGGCCTCTCCGGATCCCAACAGACCCCAGACGGCCCAGATGGTTTACAGTCAACCCCAGGCTCAATATCCGCCACAATCCCCGATCGACGGTTCCATGCAATATCCAGCCTCCCCGTCGCGTCCGTTTGCTTGTGACATGTGTGCACTATCGTTCAATCGTCAGCACGACCTGAAGCGACATCGGGACACGCATACCGGCGACAAACCTTTCCTTTGCGAGTCATGTGGAAAGACTTTCACCCGCAAAGACGCCTTGAAGCGGCATCAGGTAAGGGAGCGTGTCCGACTTTCTCGCGGCTTGGCGTTAATCGAGGAACATTAGACCGTCAAAAAGTGCGGCCCACTGAAACAGGGATGATAAATTTGCATCTTCGGTCCTCACAACGCCGGTGGTGCGCACTAATCTTGTCCCATACCTTTGTCGTATTGACTTCTGGGTCCAGATCTTCCTGCTAGGCAGAAGTTTTTTTTCCCTTCTTTTCTCGCCTCACATACTCTCTCAAGTCCGTTGATCTCGAACTGCTTTTGATATCGTACCGTTGCTCTGCCTCTTAATTGTAATTATGTATTGATTAACTGGGTAAACTTTCGTTATCCCTCACACAATGTACAAGGCGTCTTAGCTTCCGATTGATCGTAATAGTTCGTACACACGAGCTGCGGACACGGGTGGGAGCGGAGAGGAAAAAATAAAAAACCAAAATTAACAAATGGCACCGGGCTATGTATAGATTGTGAGAGTGGTCCCTAGACTTGGTGATGTATCACACAATCTCCTGAAGCCGCCGGCGCAGACAAGATCATCGCCTGGCAGAAAGATCGGTGAGAACCCTTTCGAGCACCCAAGCATCCCTGGGTTGGATCTTTTTGTAGTAGTCCTTGTGAATACCGGTCTCCTTGAAACCGTGTCGTTCATAGAACGCCTTCCCAGCCGCGTTTGACACCTGAACGTGAAGATATATGCGGTCGATCTTCGGAGATTGGGATTGAGTGACCGAGTCTAGTAGCGTTTTCATGACTTGAGAACCAACGCCTCTCGACCGATAGGGCTGACGATACGACGCGTCATTTTAACACATCCAGATGGGGAAGGCCTAAAGGCGCAAACGCACCGCCAAGATGCCCATCGTCATCAGGTAGAGGGATGTGCGCCCTTTGGGATCGGATTCCAAACGACAGGTGAAGTTTCCGACAGGAACGTCATTAAAATACACTACGTTTGTTCCGGTTAGATCCATGCGAGAACGCTTTTTCCAAGCGCGATTAAAGGGGCGCGCTCACCGAGTTGACAAAATTCCTCCACCTCCGGAGCGAGGATATCTTTGTAGTACTTCTCGGCGTATTTTACCGGGAAGAGGACCGAGTTGAGTTTCCGTACCACGCCGAGGTTGTTCGGGGTGAGATAGGAGAAAGAGACCCTTTCAGGTGTTTTCCCAGAGTTTGTGGTGGAAGACATTAGTCCAGCTGTTACCAATCGTGGGAAACCCTGGCGTGGCGTCTTCCCCCCCCCCTTTTCCGAAATACCATTTCAGGCGCGGAACGTCTGTGCTGGTCGGAGAGGTTTGCTAAGCCCTTGTGGGAAGCGGTGAATAGACGGATCTGTCTTTGGATCCGTTTTCACCCCTCATCACCGTTACAGGTCCGAAAGTTCCCATGGTTCCGTGTCTCAAAACCTCATGCGTGCGCGACGAGTACATAAAGGGAAACCGATTCCTCTGGGATCTTCGCGTTTCCAGACCAAACGAGCGCTCTCCCCACTCCGGAACGCTCAGGAGTATGCCCTCTGGGGTTGGGTCCACTTCAAGATGGCCTCCTTAGCCGCACCGAATACGGTCTACCCCCACGTAGGTTACGCCGTGTCGCACTCAAACCCTTGATCGACCTACAGCATAAAGGTGTAGGCTGGTCGCTGCCAAGACATGCGGATGAGCACATAGACTCATCATCGTTAAGTACTCCCGCAGTCCTTCCACAAGGATTGGTGCTTCTGGGAATTCCCATTGAGCTGAACTATCACGGTCTAGAAGGTGAGGGTAATTCAGTACAGCGCCTTGTAAAGCGGGTTAAGTTGTTACTCCATTTCATCCAATGTCCACTACTATATCACCTATACCCACTCGTTTACGAACACGCCCAACCATTCGTCTGGATCTTTCCATGAGCCGGAGGCTTCACCGGTCACCCGTTGTACGTCACGACCCCCGTTTTTTTTTCCTTTCACCTCTGGCGGTCCCTTTGTGAGATTTGTTTTTAGTCTCGACTGTGTTCGCACAACACGGGGTCTCCACTGCTTCAATTCTTCGGGCTTTCGTTACTTCCGGCATCTAAATACGCCATAGCTGCATATACGGCACCCGGCCAAGATGGTTTGCCGAAGCCGTGCAGTTTCGCAGAAACGCGATCTCAACTTCTAGCAGGGGATTTCAACGCCCATGGCCAGGCTGTGCCATTGTCCCAAGATCGACACCCGCAAGGTACCAACAAACGAATTTTCCTCCCCGAGTTGGATGCTGCATTTGTGCCTGAGGGAGGGTACATTGAGTGATCAACTCAACCCGGTCACTTCCTTGCACCTAAACCATTGCTCGCTCTACGTGGCTAACGCGGATCTGTGGAATGGTACTTGCATTCACACTCCCGCGGTCTTCCTTCGTTTCTCAGGCCACAGGGTCTAATTCAATGTGCAGGCTCGGGGGGCGCCCAACGATTACTACATAATTCGAGACATAGTCGTACATGCACTTGGAGCTGTGCTAGCGTCCATTCCATATAATCGATCAATTTCCTTCTCTTTCTCCCCACGTTGGACTGTGTGAACAAGCCTAACTCGTCACGCTCACCCCGAGAAACGGTGCGCAACCCTTTCCGTCAGCTACGGAACCCTTACACACCCTTACGATAAGACCGCCTAGGGTCATTCTGACAACACGTCGATGATTTATTGCGTGTCACTACCACGGAGCCGAATGGATCTGTCAATCGGGGTGGCATACAGTATATGAAGAAGAGTCCTTTGTGTATATAGATATATATTTAGGCTGTGGGGTAACAAGATGCGGGGCAGGGGAAAACATAAGAGACGTGGGAGTAATCGTACAACAACACGGTGGACTAGATGAAAACATTCGGACAAGAGAACACAGGGAAGTTGGGGTCCGAGTAACATGAAGGATGAGGAAACAAACACACATCAAGTTACAGACAACATTGAGTTGGCGTAATAGACAGAAGGATGACAGCAATTTGGTTACAAACAACAATCGCTACAACTGGAATAGTTGGTCAGTTGCGAGGTACGTGATCCGCATTTCAGAGAACGTACCATTAGACTCTGATTTGGCGTTCGTGCACATGACGAGAACGTCGCTTGTTGTGACCCTTGTTGAACGAGCGTGGGGGGGTCTGGGCGATGTAAACGTCCTCGAAACTTCTAAAGACGCACAGTCCCGTCGAACTGTCATTGTCAGCGAGCATCGCCCACAGACAATGCCAGCCGGCACGTTCCCTAAACTTGAATACGACGCCGAGGTGCGTTTGATCCCAGCTCGTCTCCTTCGAGCTCCTAGCGTCGAACGCTTTGTCACGCATCGTAATCGAAGCACATCGGTCTATGGTCAGGTTCACGTTAGTCTGGCCGCCACTCTCTGGGAATACCCCGTGTGACTGGGCGTTCATCTCCAAGACTTTGTTAAGACCTGGGAACTGTGGGTTGTACCCGTCGACTCGGATTTGGTATGATGATTTATCGGAGAAGTGGAGGGTGACGCTAGGATGGGCTGGTGACCTGCGTACTTGAACCAACGTTTTGCCAACCAACGAGACTGGATCGACCTCGTCGGGAGCAGGGTCAACGCGGGTGGACTTGGTATTGGCGGTGTGTTTGCGACCACCAAAGAGGGTGGAAGCGGGCGTTGTGGGTGAAGAGGATGCACACGAAGAGGCTGAAGAGCCAGTAATGCTATCCTCGTCCATGGTTGAAGTTGAACAAGTTGAACCAATTCAGTCCAAACGGCTCGTGTGGTTGCCACACTTCGGCGTGGGGCGAAACAAAGATGCAAAAAAAAAAAAAGATAAACCATGATGACAAAGCCCAAGTCAACCAATAACTGATCGACACAAAGCCCCGGAGTTTGTCAGCGGCAGTGTAGCCAAGTGGTTACGGCGTCACGTTTAGGTCCAACTAAGTACCGTGATGGGTTTCCCGCGCGAGTTCGAATCTCGTCACTGTCATTTTTTTCTGCGACTTTCGCACTACGCTTCGGTCACGCTTTCCGGTTAAAATATCAGATATACACTATAAAAATCCGCCTTGCGAACGTAGGTTTACTCGTTGAAAAAGACCAAGGGGATATCGGCGGTTTGAATAGCCTGCCAAGTGGTGGGATGTCCGTCTCTGTCCCGGTTACCTTCATCAGTAAATATTGAATGGAAGGTGATGTCCTCTGTTCCCTGGCAAAGTTTTAAAGTGAGGAATGCAGTCGACAGCGATGGGTGGAAGGTGAAATACTCTGTTAGGCGGGTCATGGATCCTGGAACACAAGGAGCGACAGAAGTAAGATCTCCATTTCCGGCTTGTACAAACATCGTAAACGACGTACCTGACGTGGACGAATCCTTCGCCCTGATCGTCGTTGATTGCAGGGATCCTGATCTTTCCAAGGATGATCGTCCCGTATGTGGTCGCTGCGCTGGAGACGAGGACGAGGTCTTTGCTGAGACTGAACCTCGTTAGGTCTTGGTCGGACAGGCGTTCTGCGCGTGACCACATCATGGGTTCGTGTTTGTTCCAGTGATGACGGGACTTGATAATCTCCCCTTTGATCACGGGCTCCACTGCAGAGAATGCCTCCAAAGCCTTCTCTGCTGGTGGGTGCGGTTCGTTAAAGTTCAGCTGTTCTCCTGACGCTTCGGCTCATCCATCAGACCCGTTAGATAGGTTGTCAATACGATGAAATCACCTACCCATACGAGTGGCAATGCACAATTGACAATCAGTCACTGAGGAGCGAGTCGATCACTGACAGGCTTCAGTGGTCGCATTGATCGACCTCCACTATGGAAAACGTAGCGACTGAAATTCAGCCACCCAAATTGACTGGAATTAAGTCGATTTCTGTCGCCTTTCAGCTGGGGATCCACTTTCAGTTCCC
>Ga0307514_10000736_pt1 | contig 55751 bp, 51 predicted proteins | sample 16_EM_MG_FD_203088 | JGI IMG/M metagenome (GOLD analysis project Ga0307514, IMG submission 203088) | Populus trichocarpa ectomycorrhiza microbial communities from riparian zone in the Pacific Northwest, United States - 16_EM | ecosystem: Host-associated > Plants > Roots > Unclassified | place... | reverse complement strand
TTAGCCGATGGATGGACAGGAAGTTTCTGATGGACAGGGATAAAAATGTTAATTAAATGCCATGACCACCAGTGGTCGGCCGGCTTATGGTAACTTAGCTGGGCACCCCTTCGGGGTGAATGCAAAAATGATTACAAACAAACAAACAAAGTCCACCTAGAAGCCTGCCATTATTTTCAAGTCAAGATTACAGTACCACCTGCACTTCGAAGCAATGTGAACTCACATATTTGTCTGTACGATAATCAACTTTCAATCACCACTCGAGTTCTAGAAAGAAACAGTCAACACCGCAAACCACCTCCATCAAATAAAGATCAGACAGAGAAACCGCCGAGATGGCTACAAAGCACCATACGAGATACCATACGAAATACCATACGTGATATCATGCGAGATACCATACGAGATACCATACAAGATACCATACGGAATACCTTACGAAATACCATACACATTTAGAATGGAAATCATACACCTCATACCACGATGGTTACAATGACAAAAGGGTGTACACGGCAATCGACTAAGAAAAGACTACCGAAATTACCGAAGAGATCACCGAAATCGACTTATTCGATCTACCGCACGAAGAAATTGAAGAAATTGATACAGTTTTGAGTGGAACGGGTGAGAGCATGGACCATGGCCGCACTCGCACTATGAGTGGAACGGGTGAAGCATGTCTTATGGCCGCACCGAAGATGCTCGCCGAACAGATGACAGGAAACCCCTGGCTGGAGCAAATCCCGATCTTTCGTCAACTGGGCACACCAATGTGAATGGGCACGAAGATCGAAGTCCACCTAATTCAGGTGAGAAAGATGGCCATCATACCACACATATGGCTCCTGACGAGGACGCTGACTACACACATATGGACACAGCGGTCACTGTCCAAACCTCCTTCTCATACACAAGCCCCATCAAGAGAGGAGGTTATGATTAATAGACTTACACGAAGATAATAAAGATATATCACTGTCAAGAAAGCCCCAGTATATACATGTAGAATGATCAAACAAGACAACGCCCCCGCAAAAGAGTTGACGGCATCAACACCAAAGACAATGAGCAGACCAATATCGGTAAGACTTATACTACTATTGAAATGCTAACTACTATTTGATATCTCATCTCTCTACTCGTGAGACGTGGATGGAAAATCGATCATATATATATAGTCACCGCAATTCGAAATGACCGAGATCAATGACAACGACAGAGATCAATGATGACCACCGCGATCAATGATGATGACCGAGATTAATGACAATGACCGAGATCAATGACGACGACCGAGATCAATGACAATGACCGAGATCAATGATAACGACCAAGATCAATAACAATGACATCTACGCGATACTACCGGAAGGCATTCTTGTACCCGAGATTATCACCAGATTTAAGAAAGCAATACCGGAAGGCAGCTATGTACCCACAATCATCGACGATATAAGACTACTGGAATATCAGCAACGCTACGACTCTCATTTATCGCAACTTGAAGCTGGATCTGATCAAGGATCAGGGGGAAGGAACCCGAAGATTTCAAAGACTAGGAAGCGATCCTCGACATCATCAAAGAGATTACCAAACGATCTTCGAAAGCATCAAAGACTACCCTACGAATATCAGCTTATTCATCCATATGACCACCGCAAAAAGAGTCCACCGATATCTTATATTTACAGTCCATTTCGGCCTCTTTCACAGCAACGGCAACGGCAAAGGCAACGGCAACGGCAATGCAAACGACTGCCTTCATAATATACGAACTCCAATCGGACTGGTAATAGTACCACCGGCCATAATCATGGCGCACCTAATAAGGATGAAATGGATGGGATGACGGAAGTCGATTTAAGATGGGATTTAAGGTTGTTTCACTGTGTTTGGATTACTTTGAGTGTACGGGATGGCCGTCTTAGATCAGGCTACGGATTGCACTCTTTCCCTGCCTACCGCAGTTATTAGGAAGAGGGTTTTAATGAGGCACCGGAAGATGATTCACATGGACTTTATTTGGATTATATTTGTTTGTATAGACTCACGGAGATATGGACTTGCTACGGAACGCAGCAAGAGGGGGAAGTGTTGCATGTGTACTTGGATCATGAGTCTCAGCACTGTCTGATGTCTTGTATGACAATGAAGACTTGTATGAAGATGGTGGCTGTATCAGGATATGCATCAGGACCAGGGTGATGCGTCTCAGGTCAATAGAGCATACGCGTACGCATATGGGAGATTGTACATATACGGGCCTTTGGCCCTCGAGATAGAGAGAACCAATCAACTCAATCAAGAAGTCACCGAACCATCCAAAGTAACAACTTATGTTACAGATGTACACGATTTTACAGGTCTGATACACGGTCACTGCTGTAGGGTCTGATACCTCCTGTATATATCTCAAGTCTTTCTCCTTCTTTCTCTGTACAATAGAATACACGCACACGGTTCTCCACTACGTACTATCGTAACAACTTAAGTAGGTATACATGCGCATATGTGTTGACTTGGGAAAAATATATAGTATACTGTAGCAGTCATTGAAGTTGGGACGTCGGCGGGTGTCTGTCCCATTTTTTAAGGGTATTACCATATTGGCCACCGTCAGCAAGCTATTTTCCCAACAATTTTCTGATCAACACTGGCTACGGATTTCGGACGAGGTGGAAAGGGCCACGGCCACAATATGACTTGTTTTGCACTGTGGCCTGTTTCAAAAATCAGACAGATGAGCCAATTTCACCCCGAGGGTTCCTATCCAACCATTTAGAAACTATCAAATACGGCTGTCCCATTAAAAATTCGCTTTAGCGCACAACCTCAATGACTAGTAAAGTACCCCCCTGTCCGCAGGGGACATTTTCTCATGCCCGATATACCCACGCAACAGCGCAAACTTAGAGGAAGTGGTTTAGTGGAGAAAAGGTATGTTGGTAGCACAATCATGAAGAGTGTGACTGTAAAAAACATGCATAAAAAAGATACGAAATTCACTGCTAATGATTTGAAGTCGCGACGCGTTTTTGTGATTAAAATCGGGTAGGAAAAAGGTGAGTTCCGATCATTTGCCGAGCGGAAATCGCTTATGGGCAACAGGGTATAGCGGCACAAAAAAATAAAACGTCCCACGATTGACTTTATTTTCTTCATGCTTATCGACCTACCACATCTTGAGATATCATCGTCTAAAAAATTAATTATTGCCGTACTTTTCCCACAATTTACCAATTTTCGCGACGCAAATATATTGAATTTTACCAACTTCGTCAAGGCTTTGTAGAAGTGAATGGCGAGCGATATTGAAACAGGCGCTGGCACAGTGTTGGGTCAGCGATTAAACTGCTTCCTTCTAAGTTTGCAATGTGGTGTGGGTATACAGGGTACGAGGAACTGACCCCTGCGGACAGGGTTTGTTCTTGACTTAGAGTTTGGCTTGCGGTCTATATCGGCCTAAGGCTGCAGAGATAAGGCTGGTGGCGTACAGCTCCCATGCCACGGAGGATGTCTGGCCTTGGTAGTGATACTTGGCATTAGGTATTGTCTTGGCTCTGGGTACGTATAGGTATGATCCTCAAGTATCGTGACTTCTAAGCCATATGTGTATGTCTACCTTTCTCTCCCTGTGTTCGATAGGCAACCACTTTTGAATGATAGTCAATTCAGTATCTCTACTTCGTACTGGATTGATCTCAACAATCTGTGTGCATAAATCAACACTGAAGACTAAAGTCACCTGCAGCATTCTCATTCGTTTTATGATAGCTAAACTTATTGCATAATAGATCTCAGCCTTCGTATAGCCGGAGATTATACCTCCTATGGGGGTATTGATACGGACAGCCCTCGCGTTAGATTCCTACCGGGGGGTTGGTATGAGGGGCTGGTATGAGGGGCTGGCTGGCATGGGAGATTAGCTGTGTACTTTACACACCAATCAATGCAGGTTTTTCTGCCTAGAGATACCCTTCCCCCTCCGGCGCCAAGAAACAGTTTTATGTTGAACCCAATCAACACGAGCCAGCGACCACTTTTATGAATCCTTCTGCCCTTGCTCTAGTTAACGCAACTAGCTGATGTGTCGAATGCGCCAAGGAAACTTTGGAGCGTTCAATAATGGCCTTGGAATATTTACTTCAACTCGGTAAAAGCTAACAATGGCCAGATAGATTAGAGTATTACAAAATGTTCGTGATGTTCGATGAACTGAAGCAGTTTATTCTCGATACTGTTATGATATGGAAGGAGAGAACTCTGTGCGTGTATGAACTATAGTACAGAGAGAAGAGAAAAGGGGTATTGACTCGTGATATATACAAGGTAGTTGGGTGACTTATGCCCTACCGGCTAGGAGCCTTGCCACCATTAGCTGAAGGTCAGCTCGGTCAGGTCTATGTGCAACGGGTACTGGTAACATCCTCCCATGCAATCGCCAGTCTGCTTAGAATTCAGCATGTCGATAGGCTGTATCCGAACGGTGGCTGTTTCTATAACTTCTCACATTCGTAGGCTTTGTTCTGATACATTCGCATTGAACGACAGATTTCAATCCGCCATCTTGGAATCAACCAATCCATCAATTTTGCCAAACCTCGGAAACTACATTATCTACATTATCTACACTACAACACGAAGGCCGGACCTCGCGCATTAAGCCACCACCATTGCCCTCACTCTGAGGTTGAGTACAAGCACAATACAGACTAGTACTCGGAGATTGCACCCAAGAATAACTCGTGCATGGCTGTTCAAGTGTTGTGGAATAGTTTCTTTTTCTTGATCGTAGCATGATTGTCTTCGCACCGTTTCAAATATTTATAACATGACTGACTGCCTTCACTCTTTTGTAAAGCACACTGTTTTTTTTACGAATATATCCCGTATCACGGTTTATCTCGAAATTTCTCCCATCTCAACTTGCTTTGCATTAGTTCTACATTAGGCGCAAGTATCTGTTTGGCACAATTTTTGAATGCCACACCTGATATCCAATGAAAATACGCAGACGCTCCCTCGAAGAGATGCTTCCCCAGGACAAGTGAGCTAATCCTAATCCTGCAGGATATTGTTGATCAGATATATCATCCTAATTCACTGAGTAGTATTCAAAAGCTACCTGCATCTACCCGTCATAAATCATTACAACTTCCCGCACGCGTGGAACTTTGGATTTCCTCCTTACGCACGGTCACGCATAACCAGCGGCAACGGGTCAGCGGAATTTTTGGTCCCAAACTTAGACTAACAGGTTGGCGCATGGGTGTATTCGGATCGATAATTGGCGTAACGCTAGTATTCCTCATCAACCTCCTCGCTACAGTCTGGGCTGTCACCAAATACTCGGTGCAAGGAGGTATCGGAACCTTTTTTTCTGGTCCTTGCGAGAACGTAAAAACGATGTCTACCTGGATCCACTTTGGTATAAATGCACTGGGAACACTTACTCTGTCCAGTAGCAATTACACCCAACAAGTTTTAATGAGGTATTTCTCAAATGGTTCAATAATTGCTGCGGAAGTCTAACCCCGCTCAGTCCTACTCGGGCTGATATCAACAAGGCACATAATCAAGGACGGTGGCTCGATATCGGTGTGCCGAGTGTTAGGAACATGTTAGCGGGGATAAATCGCAGACGAGCTGTGGGGTGGTGGTGTCTGGGGTTGTCTTCAGTTCCTTTGCATCTATTGTAAGTATTCAATGGCTCCTGGAGGCTAATGTTGCATTTGACGTCTAACGGCATGTAGGTACAACTCTGCCGTCTTTTCTACGCTCTCCACAAGTAATTATGCCGTCGCCGTCACTCCGGGAAATATCTTTAGCTCTAGTTCGGTATTGCCAGTAGTTGATTGGTACCAGTACCAGCAAACCAACATTTCTAATTATCGTAACCCTTCCGAATTCACATTATCACACAACTACACGTCAGCATCATTTTTACACAATTATCAATCAATGCTAAATAACTATACGTCGCTATTTAATCTATATTCAACCCAAAGCAATAGCATATTTACATCGCTTAATCTCTACAACCTATGGCTCAACGACTATATCTCATATTTCTTAGGGTTTGACATCACAAATCAACTATCCAACCAGTTAGACACTCGGTATTATTTCATCCTTGGGCCATGTTATCTAAAACAGGACATAATGGATCCAACGTTAAAGAACAATACTGCGTCGTTGCTGGAGAATTTTATTAACCTGCTGTGGGACGTGGGCACTCAATTACAATCAAGTCGGAAATGGGAGGCCTTGATTGACGACGCTCGAAAGTCAGCGATGCTTCCTGAACATAAAAGAAACTGGACGAAACTTGCAGTACCTGACTGTGTCAACACTTACAATTCGAATTTTCTCTCCACAAACAGGAATCTGATAATCTTGACGCACAGCGAGGACGATATGAACGGCTTCAAATATGGGATGGAGATTTTTATATCTACTGGAGAACCACAGGGCTGGATTGGATGTCCGGAGGATTCTATTCTCAACCGTTGCCACAAACTCGAATCTGTAGTATCAGACATCAGAAGCGGAAGAAACTGGACAATCAGCCAATACGGAGTTGCGAAGGAATGCTGGACTGAAAGAATCGACGAGCAGTGTAAGCTGCAATTTTCTACCACAATTTTGTCAATTGTGATCATCTGCAACTTCGTCAAAGCGCTGTGCATGCTCCTAGTCTTCTTTCAACGCGACTTCTATCCACTGGCGACAATCGGCGATGCTGTCCAGAGTTTTATGCATGAACCAGACCTTTCTACATCTGGCATTTGTTATGCGGGAAAAGGATATATTGTGGGCCAGAGCAAGTTGCATCAACCATGGAACACTGGAAGGCTAAGACCATTAAAGTGGAGATCACAACAGTACCGCTGGTGGAAAGTAGCCAGCCTAACAAGATGGATTGCAAGTATAGGTATCATATCTGCTTCACTTATTACCACAGCCGGGCTTTTGTGGTCGGCGTTGAACAGCGATCGCCAATCATACGGCAATACTGATATTAAAAATACGTGGGCACGTGGATTTGGCCGGGCTAGTCTCGGCTCGGTTCTTCCGTGGAGCGGCTTTACCCAAGCGTCGCTCTTCGGGGCGGTTCTCCTCGCCAATTCACCACAGCTGCTATTCTCTATTCTGTATCTGATCTACAATGCGATCTTCACTAGCATACTCATGGGCAGAGAATGGAACCAATACGCATACTACCGAAAATCTTTACGGGTCAGCGATCCGGCTAGTGGACAGAGGTCAACTTATTGGTTGCATGTCCCGTTCCAGTATGGTATTCCTCTCATGATACTCTCTGGATTGCTTCACTGGCTTATTTCACAATCCTTATTCCTTGTGAGAGTTGAAATTTTGCCCAACTTGGAAAGCTACTCCGTTTTTGGGTCACAGTACCCTACCGGTACGCTCTCTGCAGTCGGCTACAGCACAATTTCTATCATCTTTATGTTACCGGTGGCAACCCTTGCGGTAATTGGGGTTACGATATGTGGAATGCAGCGGTTCCAGTATGATATGCCGCTTGCTGGGTGCTGTTCGGCGGCAATCAGCGCAGCATGTCACCCGGTGGATATTGACAATACTGCCACCCTTCGCCCATTGATGTGGGGTGAGATTGACACTGTGGACGAAGCTGGCATCAGACACCTGTCATTTTCCGACGGCAACGTGAATACGCCAAGGGAGGGAATATTTTACGCTGGATGCGATATATAGGCGACTGCGGAAGAGTTGAACCTCTTTAATTGGACCTGCTGCAAGGTTGAGTCACGGGAGGTGGTGAGTACTGGTGGTGGAATATGGCGTATCACAACGATTTTCGTGGGTGAGATTGGAAAATGGGTTGAGAGGATCGGGAACAACAGTAGCTTTAACGAGTCGGATATGTGCATTCGTCCCTTCTCCCGTACAAATGAGAAATGAAAAGGTACTCGTAGTATGGTGATAGAGGCACTAAACAATGCTAACACACCTTTTCGTGCCGTTTGCAGTGTTACCCTTCTATTTATGGTTCTTTATACTCCCATCAAAAGTGACTTAAGTCGGAAACATTCTACAATAGCCGGTGCACGCTTTTCTATAGGTACCTTGAATTAACGATATTATCAAATTCCGCTTAAACTTGGTAGTCATCATATCCGCCTGGTTTTAACTAAGGTACCTTAAAGCTGTGTATTTAAATCAGTGGGCCACAAAGACAAGGCACTCTTTGTGAATAAATAGTCGTTAGTGTTGGTAACAGCTAGCATGTACTAAGGGTGTTGCCTTGTAGTAGCGTAAGTGTAACTCTAAATACACCTCGTGCGGCTAGAAAAGTTTGCAGCAAACCTTTAGTCTGTAGACGGCTCTTGGTCGCTGGCGCTAGTCACGATAAAAGCCAGATGACAGACTACAACATCTTACCCCTTGTACCTATATATGGAATTACTTGGACGTTCATGTGCAACCGTATCCTCTCAATTACTATCTAGTTGCTAACCAGATCGTATCCGGTGATACAGCCTTTACAATATATCACTAACGAATTGCCTATGTACGCCTGGATCTCACGATATTTTCATGTATTTGCACAATAATCTCACGATGATTTCGTATTAATCTCACTATGTGTTAGGTTATTTATATCAAATTTTATGATATTGTTGTTTATTTATACTAGATTCGTGACGCATGGATGGTTTGAATCCCATTTACCCCACCTCCATGAACTGACTGGTTCGTTCGCGGAGCTAATCAAAAATTACAAATACTCTGCTCTGCAGGTATATATGTGCACGCTTGTACGTATACTTATCTGGCTTTATCTAGCTGAATTCAGTTAGCGCAACTGCGTATGTTCAGCCCAGTGCAACAGAGTAGGTTCAATCCAACAATTCGGCGCAATTAAGTACATTCAGTGCAGCTATGCAATCAATGTAGCTATGCAAATGATCTTCATATAGACTAGTTCTGTCTGTATATAAGTTATTGATGCAGCGCCATCTGGTACTTTCAATCTCAAACAATTGATCTCGAATGGAATACAACAACATCCTCAGTTTCACCAGAGCCAAGTCATAATAAAAAACGCAGTCAAGCATATACTCAAGGATATGCTTACAGCGGACTGATTCCATATTCGCGGAGGATATTGCTGATGAGAGCAGTGATTTGACAGAACTAAATACTGAGGGTGGAGAGGTTTTCGGGGAGGAAGGTTACCGAGGAGGATGCGGGGGGGGGGAATGAGGAAGAAGAGGCGGTTTCAAACGATGACACTGAGTACAGTGTAATTGTGGTTGCGCGAGGACGTCCATGACGCAGCCAACCGTCGGGATCACGATGATGTATAGAGTATTTATATTATTGGTTGACTCCGTGAATGAAACAGTCACTCCGCTGATGGGCGGCCCCCGTGAATGGACCAAAACACAGGCTATACTATATCCAACGCTGGTCAAGAAAACGGCCACCTTTACCGGGCCCTGGCGGAGGAGGTTTCTGCCAAGCACGGACCAGTCTTTCTATCGTCATGCCTAGACTGGACGACGATGTCGAGCCTGAAAGACTGCAGTCCGGACGGATGATTGGGAACCCTATCAAAGGCTCCACGCCAAAAGATTAATGGTCCTCAACTGTCCGGACAGACCGGCGCCCTTGGGGCCCACCGCTACCGTCTGCGCAGGGTACCCGAGGGTGTCCTGGGCCTAGTGTTACTAATAATATATTTTAATCAATCTGGACGTAAAACTTGTACCATAAATACAATGGGCACCGGAGGTAGCACTGATCGCAAACCTTAGACAAAATGTACCCCATTCAAATGCAACATGAATGCCAAGCCAAACCGATGCTGGTTGTCCGGCAACTGCACGTTGACAACGAGTAGCAATATATGCTTTTCCCTCACACCTGGGGATAATTTCCGAGACACCTGATGCTATGTTTGCGTCCTTTTTAGGCTCAGAAAGTCGCAACCTAATACTTAAACCTTGCTCGGTGCTATCCTCTGCAGATTTCGGAATGTCGAAGCCTTCGCTCGTGGATCTGGTTGGTTGGCTGTCGACGTCGAGAGAGAAGAGCAATAGCATAAAGATAGATTGTAGAACGTTAATTCGATATGTGATGATCGGAAGGAAGAATGCATAAACTCACAAAAATCCAAACGGAGATTGACCGACATTTGGTTAGCAGTCTGACGTTTGTGCGACAGTAATTCATATCTAAGCAGGCTTCCCAAAAGTTCGTTCCAGGCATGTGGATGTCTACCTGGGTTACGATTTTTTGCGCAGCGGGTTTTGGACTAGGTTACAGTACCCGTATGTAAGCTGGGTGTGTTGCATGTGTACTTGCATCGTGAGCCTCAGGTCCGTTTGATACGCAATTGGTGTATGAGGATATTCCGTAGGAGAGCGGCTCATATCAGTGCAAACGGATATGCAAACGGATATAGATATGGAGACGAATATGGCTGTGGATATAGGAGCCAAGTCTGTATATATATGGGCCTTTACACCTCGAGAAGATTAATCAATAAACAAGTCTTTCCAGCATCCAAGTAACAGGGTGATGCAGTGCTGAAGCGAGTCAGGCAGTGGTGACTGGCCTTCATTTGGATTTATGCTCATGCACAACTACAAAGTTCCAGTGAATAGATTTGGGACCTGAGAGTTGTATGCTATGTAATCCCTTAGGAACGGAATGGTTTTTTATCTAAAAAGCCCAAGATTAGGAAGCGGCAACTTCCACTAGGGCACTAGGTGTCTCTACATATACACTGGCAACCGCCGGGACATGTGGGAAACCTGTTTCTGAGATCAGCATCTGTTTTGAGGAGAACAGAACTTTCAGTTATAGGGCTTATATTGTTGGAGATACTGTTGTATCCAGCAGTCGGGAGCCTCTCCGGACAGGTCCAGGATCCTGTATATCGGCTCAATTACCTGCCCCCAGCGCTCAACACTAAAATGTGAAGCGTGAAATCATCTCCCACTACAATAAATGATCCACTTGATATGGCCCAGAGTAAGTAACCGCTAAGAATAATTCTGAACAATAAACTGGAATATTGAAACAGTCAAACTAGAACTTCATACATTGAAAATCTCGGTGATGCAATGACAATGCTCTAGTAACTAATCTCTAGCTTCATAGGCAAAATTTTATTACCACCGCCAATGTGTAAAAATGTATCATGAGCTATCAAATGCGATTTGGATCGGTGTGCAGCTCACTTTACAAACATTTCGAGTCATTCTTCATTCTCCCAGATGAATTTTTAATAGCTTTCATCATTTCTGTTTAACTCCCAGAATATATCGCTCCTCGGCTTAGCGCTAGGGATAGGAGAGTTAGCCGTCATACCAGTTTCTGGGACTGTCCTGAGAGACTCCCCCAGTAGTCTGCCCTGATCTAGATTACTCCTACACCAATTCCCTGTAATCATGCACTTGTCTGATCCCTGTGCGAAATTTGGGTGTACTGGACTGTTTAAGACACGGACCACTGGTAACATACTGCCAACCAGATGCGAGTCAGGTCGAGAACTGTATCACCTTGTCCGAAGCCTTGTTACATGCTGGCGTTTCTAGCTCTGACATAATTGAACCTGATAACTCGACAGAAGCCATTCAAAACGTCTGCTTATCCTGCAAAAGATACAGGGTACCAGCGTTAGGTTTGTTGAGTTTTCATGGTTTGTGAGATTCCGCAACTTGGGATGTATCGCTATATAATGTACTACTAAAGATAGAAACCCGTAGTGTAACCTGTATTATCTCGGGTTATTTTGTTATCACGAAAGTTTGATGTGCTACCTAGAATTATTTTCTGTGAAGGGAATCATACAGTGTACTCCGAAGTTTCTGGATGCTACCTTTCATTCACGTATGCATTCATATATGCAACTGAGGAACGATGATGTATAACACGGTAGTTTACCGTACGTCGGCGTATGCAATCTTATTCGCATCAATGATGCCTATTTCTCGTATCCCATCTTTAATTGAATCAGATGTACCCCCTTTAAGCGTTCATACCTACTGTACGTAGCTTAACATGTCCTCTTCGCATAAAATCAATGTTTGAACATTTCTTATACTATTACTATTTTTGGCACAGAAGCGTACAGTTCGGATGCATACTGGTGCGGGGTATCAAAGAAATTTCACGCACTCTCCACTCTGCAAATATGGCAGCGACACCACCCCCAGGAGCCTATGTAATCCGTAACCGAGCTACATCCACCGTTATCCACGTTGATGGTGGGAACGTAACAACAACCCCGCGCAACGAGGAGCGCCACCGGGAGCAGCAGATCTGGTGGATTGAAGCTATCCCTGGCCTTGATGACTTCCACGACGAAGCAGCAGCTGTCTATCGAATCACAAACATCGCAAAAGTTATATCGCTTGACATTTACGGCGGTCACCCTTTTGATATAACTAAAGCTGCAGCTTACCGAAGCCACGGTGCGCCGCGGCAACACTGGAAGCTACAGAGGCAACTCGATTATACCGACGGGTAAGCTGTGATCAGTTCATATATTACATATACGACGCTTGGAGGGTTTGATATCAGCCGCGATACCCAGTAGTTGGAGTGATGAGGTCTAGCCAGTCGTTCTTGCTTTTGCATCTCTCTATCGCTATGTGAGAGTTCCGAATCTCTAACACCTACGTTCCAGAGACTACTACCACATTCTAAATGCAAGCTCCGGCCTTGCACTTGACGCTGGTAGCAACCTATTGCGTATGTGCACGCCAGACGCCACCTCTTTGACGCAATGCTGGGAGATCCAAAAACCCGTTGTGTCAGTCCCCGCTGGGTGGATCCGAATTCAGAATGCTTCCACAAGCCAGGTACTGAGCCATACCTATACATGGCCAGTGTTCTCAACCGTCCCGTCCGACGGCCGGGGACGGCAGTGCCGTCCGAGATCTTGCCAGGACGGACGGGACGGCGCGAAGACCGTCCGTCCCGTCCTAGCATATGAATGACGGCTGGACGGCCGTTGTCTGCCGATGACGGTGTTTTCGCCGTCCCCGGCCGACATCCACCGTCCCCGACCGTCATTGGGCGGTTACAGAATACCGAGTGCTAAGCTCGCCATGTGATGTGGCACAGCGACTGCGCAGCGTTAAAGCCACGTCACGTGGCGAGCTTAGCACTCGGCGACATGAGTATATTTAGATAATTTACAATCATGATTGATAATCGAGTCCTAATTGCACGAGACAAGGGTTACAAATAGAGGTTTTGATGAGATTATGTTTTATGTACACTGAGAAATCAACATCCGTGGATGTCGGTAGTTGACGGCCGGGGACGGTGAAAACTCCGTCATCGGCCGTCCTAACCGTCCGTCACCGTCCTCGTCCAAAAAGACGGCGCCGTTTCCGTCCTGCCCTAGGACGGACGGCGTTTTGCCGTCCCGTCCCCGTCCTAGGTGAGGACGGACGGACGGGACGGTTGAGAACACTGTACATGGCTGGCGCCAATCACAATTCCAGTCATAACGTCCCCCAACCCCCGTGAATCCTGGGCAACGCAATGGGCATTCTTGCAAGCAACAGCATTTGGTGACGGCAGTACAGGAGAGAGGATCTATGTGATTAAGAACCGACTTACGAGGGCCTATCTGCGATGCGAACCGTCAAAGGCCGTCCACAGTGAAGCAGTCGGGAGTATTAATGCCTGGGATTCGAAGTGCTACGGATTTGACCCAGAATTTTGGAGCCTTGAGCTGGATATGGAATCGAACTGGAGAATTGTGCACGAAAGTGGGTTTTGACTTGAAGAGACGGATGTGCCGTTACGAGGTGGTACTGAGGTTATCTGCACAACAAAAGCCCACCATGAAAAGAAGAACTGGGCCATTGTGTAAGTGATCACATATCGCCTTAGAAGGCAAAGGCTGACCTATTTGTCCGAATAGCGCTATTGAAAAGAGTGTCGCTACGTCATACCTACCCTTACGCGAAATCTAACTGGGAGCTCAAACTCCAGACGGGAATTAGGAACCGTAATGGATACATCGGATGAATGAACGTATAAACATGTGTTGTTATTTTTGTCATTATTAACAAATCTGGTTCAAAATTGGTTTCTCTCAGAATTCAGATGTGGCCTAAAGTTCGCAGATTCCAATGAAATTTGAATACTCCATCATTCACTTTCTCGTAAGAAGGGTTGCTTCATAACTGTATGGTACTGAAGGTGTAGTTTGAATGGGAGGAGTTATATATTAAGGACATAGGGGTGACTCTGCGGGGATGATCTGATTAAGTTTTAGGTCGGCGGTGAACCCCATTCACACTCTCGAAATTATTGGGAGCTTCTATCCGCTGGATAGTATTATCAACCGTCCGAAATATCTCCGGGATGGACGGGACGGTTGACAGTTGATGTCGCCCCCGCTGGATGTAATATTGCTGGCGTTCTGGATCCAAGGCTAGATGGGAAACCACAGATATAGTAGCACTAGGAGTTTTTACCTTTTACGAATTTGGGCTTATCAGGGAAAATGACACAGCTTTTATACTCACTATCCTACCCTGTGCTGAAGGGGTCTTTGCAGTTGCCTCATTACGTTTAAGATAAGCTAAGAACTCCCAACGAACTGTAAAAGTGAATCCCTCTACAAGCAATTTAGCAGAGGGAGTTGTAGCGGATGCCGAAATTGGAGTGGTTGCTGTGCTGCAGGGGTCTCAACTGTATGAGGGGACAACAGTTATCTGGGCGCGAGATCGCCGTCCCTTCCTGGGCGTCAACACTGCAACCAGAGCTTTCAATAGTGATTCATGAGATATGCCAATTTGGACGCATAGGATTTGATATTCCTCGAACGACAACGTAGGAGCTGGCAGCATGGTGCGTGGGCGCATGCATAGTCGGTAGTGGTGGAGTACATTGTGAGGGACGAATTAGTAACTAAGAGAGGAAACTAGAAGCCAGGACCGCCTAGGGGCGGGTAAGGAGTTCAGAGTAAGGCGCAAGAGGGAAGCAAGATCAATTAGCTTGGGGATCCGGAAACGGGCGCCTTCACCGACAGTAACAGAGGCACATTGGTCATCGTGCAGCAACGCACTAAAAATCGGTTGCATGATGAAATGTACGTGCTGCCGCTGGCTTATTACCTTGGCTTAGCGACAAGGCCAGCTTCATTTAGCATATGAGTGAGGGGATGACTCCTAGAGTCGAGAATGCATACAAACATGCAGCAGAATGGAGTAGAGCAAGCATTTCCTTGTGAGTTGATGACATTGCCAAGCCAAACGGTGCCCCATGAAAACATGCAGAAACATCGAACAAAAATAACTCCATGAGTTCGAAATTATTGTGCGTGATTTTTGAAGTACAAAGTAGCTAACGTTTTACTGCATTCATCTGGGCCCTAGGTCGTTGTATGAAGAAATTATAGTATTGTGATACAAACAGACAACAACCACCGGGTCTCTGGTAGCAGTAGAGACTTACACAGAGCCTCACTCCCACTTCTTGCAACGTACGACAGGGTTCCCCCAGTTACAGATACATAGCTGATTGCTTGTGATCGCTATCTACGAATTTCTCCGCTGCTACCCTGTTCCCAAGTGCACCGGGCCAAAAGGCTCGCCTACAAATGCCCGCCGAATACCACCAGCACCGACTTCGATTACGACATCTCTCTGACCAGTGTTGCCTACTTCACACACCGCCATCGAGGTCGACGTAACTGACGTCATTTCCCCGCACCCTGTCGGCCATCCGCTGCGAGAACTATTCAATGCTATCGTCGCGCGCTTCGTCCTGTCGCGCGTTATCTGCTACAAACTCCGCTTCCCTCCTTAACCGTCAACCAGGAAGCCGACTGCACATCTACCGGAACCAGAAAGGCATTAGGCAAGGGTATGTGCTTGCCAACTTGAGGTTGTCGCCGTTCGCGGGCTACACGGGAACGTTCGCACCTTGCAGCGTGGGGTGGCATGGCACAGAGGTCGTGATGGAACTACGTTGGCGTATGGGCGACTGTATATATATGGCCTTAATGGCCGTGATAGATAAAGACACTCATTTAACTATGATCAAAGTAATAGCTATAAGCCCGACGCTAGGCCAGGGTTGTAGATTCAAAGCCATCCAGAAATATTGTTCCTCCATCTCTTGCTATCACTATAATGAAACTTCTGCATACGAATATTCTTTTACCAACGCTGCCCATTTCCATCCGCTTGGAGCTCAACTGTATGCCGTCCCATATCCAACTCAGGCTCGTGATCGACGACTCCATAAAACGGTGCTGAAGTAGCCGGAGGTACGGAACTTTCGCCAGTTCCCTGACTATAAATTGGTAGCGGAGAACGAATCACAACTGGCGGTTGGGATAACTCAGCTAAGGCTTGAAGCTGTCAGTTTTTCCTACGGCGATACAGAAAGAAAGCGACGCCGAGTGCGATCAGTAAAACAATACCGCAGACAGTTTCACCGATAATGCCGTCCTTCGCCCTAGCATGTGACGTGGAAGAAGGCGAGGAGGTGCTAGATGGGATATCGGCTGCTTTGAACTTCATCAACTTGTCGAGATCGGGATCTCTAAATCCTCCATCGGGCGCAAACTTCGTTGTGCCGCCCTTCTGCTGTGTCGCTTGTCAGTTGAATTCTGCAAGGAAGTCCGGGAGGATACCTTCCACCAATAACCTTGACAACGTTTTCCGGGATTAGATATTCTTGTTTAGGCTCAAACTTTTGTACCCATTCGCCTTGGCTAATGTCGAAGAGATATACCGCGTTACCGTCTTTATCACAACTATTTTGGGGGGTGCCCAGATAAATGCCACCCCACCCCAGCATGTATTTGTTCCCAATCAGTGTGCAAGTAGCGCTGGTTCTTTTTCCTGGAGTACCAGTGGAGTTTTCGGGCGTGAGTTGCACCCAATCGAATGAGGGGATGGAAATTGCCCAAACAGAGTCGTCATATAGGCCAGGATTCCCTGAAGTGACACCGCCGTAAATGATGATTTGATGACTGCTACCGTCATCCGCGCTAGTGACGGTCCAACACATAGCCTCCCGGGGAGCGGGAAGAACTTGGTCTCCGGGCGTCAGATACGAATACCATTTTGATGTTTTGGTGCTGTAGATATCGTATTCCCGCATACTCCGCTGCACAAAATTAGAAAACGGTTCCCCAATAGAAGGGAAAGAGTCAAACCAGCGGCGGGGTAAAATCAGAGGAGGCCGGGTTCGTGCTCCCACCGAACGTTATCAATAGTTCATCGTCTCCGACTATGACATGAGCCAACACACCCCTGGTAACAGCGTTGCTTGGCATAGTCTCATTCTTCCACGAGTCAGAATCGAGATCATAGAGTAGCAGCCCACGATGTGGCCACAGTGCAAAATGTGAACTACCGTTAACTAGACGAAGAGTAGTTCCTCCTAAAGCAAAACCTCGCTTGATTTTAGGAGCACAGGTGCTCATTCCACTCAGATAATACTCAAGGGAACCGTTCGAATCTGGGCCAATATTCTCCATCTCGAGGTTTGCACTCTTGACGCTAGTAGAGGTCCATGTATGGGCAGAAATGTCATAACGGTATTTAGCCCCAAGTGGTACTACAGTCGTTTTCAATGGTTAAGAAATAGGCTCGGCGACTCCGTGGAACGCACTCAGAGTGTTGCCCTCGGTAGGCCACAAGTAACCGTCACTCGTACGCGGAATTATCGCGGGGAGTGACTCGTTGGCCATGTAAGTTAAGACATCATCGTTCGTATTGAACGGCTTAGAGGTGTCTATGATGCGGAGAAAGTTGCTTCCTGAGGCGGTTGTGAGTCTTTGCAGACACAATAGGGGCTAATACGCACCGGTGATTCCTAACGAAGAATTCCAATAATAGTAGGTTCCCCCGAATATATATACTCTCTCATCCACAACTGTCACTGTCCAAACACTAAGCACTGATTCAACTACATTCAGTAGGGAGGAAGTGACCGACATGATGACCCTCCAACTTGACAGAAGTCGTGGATCTCATCCAGAAGTGCCGAAGTTGATTGTGCCCATGAAAAAGGGAACAGTGCGAATACTATTACTGCAAGCAGCGAATTGGAAATCATCGCTAGGCGGCGGTGTTCAATGTAATGGAGGAGGAGTTCGAGCATTCCCTTACGGATAAAAGTCGGTGAGCTCCTTTCCTGCACATGCCAAGGAGGATACAAAACGGCTTATCAAGTGAGGAGTTACAAGACACGTTGGTTCGGTAGGTTGCGGATGCGGCTAGCCAGCATAAGCAATATCTGCAGTAAAAGCGTCACATGCAGTCAGGATAGGTCGAACGGGAGGTAAGCGATACTTGAGTTCCGAGAGTAAACCGTACTCAGTACTAGGAGAAAGAACGATATATCCTTTCAGCTGAGGGCAATATTAGAGATATGTAGGTAGCGGTATTTGTAGCTAGTACCCACTGTCCTATAGTCTACTAATCCTTACGACGGCGAAACATCGTCGGGCGTAAGGTGAGTTCTGTCCAGACATGATAGATCTTTGCCAACATTTATCTGGCTAGCCAGGAGCAAGCTGAGAGCTAAGGAGTGCACCTGGCGGCAAGTGTGTAGGAGACAGCAATAGCCGATTACTTGAAATGTGCTCAAACTCGAACCTTATTTCAAGCCCAAGAGTCCGTCCGAGCGTTTGTGAGCATCTTCCGTCGTGGGTTGAACTTACTAGAGGTTCGTATCGAGGTTCATGACCTCCTAGCCTGGGGCACAAATGATCAGTTCAACCCCTATGATATATGAGAAACGCTTTATCCGTTTCTGATCTTCGGACAATATCGCAACTGGTAAAATTCTTTAAGCTTATAGTTTCTAGAACGGTAGTCCTTTATGTAGTGATAGTACTCTAACCTAGTATCACTGCCAACACTAAACCAAATTGGTATATGGATGACTTCGACATTCTCCACCCTGGGCCATCATATTTATCAGTGATATGAAATGTCTACACAGCAAATAACACTACAATATTCAGTATCCCGCAAATTAGACAAAATGATGTTGTTCGAGTTGTAAAATACTACTGCGTCACTTAGAACGAAATGCAAAATATCTCAAACTGTTTGCACAACATTAACATGACCAGCATTGATGGTATGGATAGACACCCAGACCCATGAGTACCCATTCACCCCCTACAGAAGATGGAAGAGTCAACAGCGGGGGCTATAGAAAACAGTTGGTCAGAGGTCTGAACCGCGCCATGTGGTATGATTTACTCTGCAGAAACCGTTAGTTTGGGTAAGTTCGGGACTATTTCGAAACTTTGGCAATTGCTTTTGCTGCATATCAGAAGAGCCTCATTGAATTTCTCAATAATATGCATTGTCACAGCCTGAATGGGCATGCTACCGTTGATTAAGTTTAGGGTGACATTATAATCCGTTTATCTATAGTAGTCCATGTTTCATTATTGCTGTAGCTTCGGGAGCAAGGTCTTAAATGTACCACTGCAATGGCTCACGAGTATGTCCCGGCATAATCCGTGTCACGTGCATCAACTTATTGGATCAAATTTTCATCCGTCACAAAGGTGCCGAAACTCCGGAGAGAATTTTGAGCTACAACAACGGTGTGGATACACAACAGTTATATACAAGCTTGAACGAACGAAATGAGGGATTTATTTACCTACGTAACAGAATTGTGTGGTTGCGCTTGCTGGGGGAGTGTTTTCGAAAGTGTGACAGTTGATACCATTAATGGGTCCATTGGAATGATGCCACGACCTATGTACATGGACTGTGATGCGGGGTTGGGGTCTTGCCGATAGTTTTCTTTTTCCAAAGAATATGAGTAACCTATTACATATAATCAGTTGTTGTGTGGACCACAAATAACGGCCGTCTTTTAATGCGCATGCAGTTTGTGGTAACTGTGGGCTGCCTATAAATAGCATAATAAAACTCAACCTACACCCATAATAAAGCATTCAATAACATGCATATGCATAGTCAAGCTTTCGGTAATGACCTGGTAGAGGGTGATGCAATCATTTTACAGGTCCAAACCCACGGAAGTGGCGTGCTGACCGATGCCTTATGTGCGGTGTATTGAGAATTTGCACAGGACTGGGGGAGTAGTTCAATGTAAGGCACATGTCCTGCATTCTTGAGATATTATTATTTAGAAATTCTCGCGACTAAACAGTCTTAGAACTACCGCGAGATGTAGTTGTGTGTGCACTGTATGCTAGTCACCAGCATAACTGAATGTTTACAGCTTTTAATATCTATTTAATTATTGTTTTAGACGGCTTTTTAACTGAGTTCCGCGCAACTTGATAACAATTAGGCTCCAATAAACAATACCCTACATATATCCTTCTGCCTCAAACTGATTTAAGATACTGTGTTCGCCCTACCACGGGACGGTGCCAAACCAGCTTTGCAGCTGACTCGCGTCGAAGCATTGGGTGGGTCCCCTCTGTTGTCTCCTAACCAATGTCCGTTTCTTCGGATTCGGGATTGTGCGATTCTACACTGACACCATGTTTTTGCCTTCTGCGTCAACAGCAAATATCTGCGCGCATAAGAGGATGGCATCAGCTACCAGATGAAGTGAATGAAACAGAATCGCTAGGTAGACACTCACAGCATTGGCTTGGCCGCCACTGTTACCTGTCTGCTGGAGTGCGGGAAACTCGACTCTGCCCCAGATTCCGGTAAGCGGTATGTTATTCGGGTCTGCGGTCATGACCGTCGCCAATACGTCGCAAAGTTGCGCCATTGCACGGGAAATATTCTCGAAGTATGTCTTGCGCAAGTTGTCGTCGGAAAAAATACATCGTAGTGGGTTATTAATGCCACCCGTATCGCCATCGTAGAGGTTACAGGGCCACATGTCCTACACAACGAGTCGTATCAACATGGGAATTGCGTTTGCAACATGAGAACAACTTACCCAGACGGTGGTCATGCTGGCCCTAGCTGCAAAAGCCTGTGCAGCTTCGGCAAGGCCATATGTATAAAATAGGCCAGAGGATGCAGCAGGCTTGTAGGTATAGTTATTGAGAAACCACTGCAATCACGGTTAGATGTTTTCAACCAAGACAGTAGAACATTCCTTGATACCAGAGCACAACAATGTAGAGTTCATAGGTTTCTTAACTGACCTGTGTAGTGTACTTCGAGATTGGGTCACACGACTCATTTTGCGATTGCCCAATGGCAAACGGAACTGTTGCTATAAAAAGTACTCTAGCGAACAACATTGTGAATACGGTATAATCAGTGTTCCGAAGCGGCCAGGCCGGCCGCCGACCGGTCTGTAGATCCGTAGACCGGTCAGATACAGGCCACCCAAACGAAGGCCGCCACTGACCTGGGCCGGCACAGGCCGTCTCCCCGTAAACCTGGGCCGACCTGCAGAAGCCTGCATAAATTTGCAGATTTGGCAGGCTTTAAACTTATAGTTGCAGCGAAACCACACTAAGACTACCGATTCGGGCAATAACCTTCACTGGCCTGCATAGACCTTCACACGACTACATAGACCTACGTTGGCCCGCATGGGTCTGCCGAAATCTGACGGTTTTTACAAGCTTAATGTGCGGTGAATGCATTATTTGCAAGATAAAAGTAGCTAGGTGAAGCAGCGGTGGAGGAGCTTGAAGGTTAATATTATTTGTAATGAGTTTGTTTCATTCTTTCGAGTCCCAATGTTTCGTACTAGTAGCACCATCGGCCGCCAGATATCTGCAGTCCGGTCAGATCAAATCTGTCAGATTAGCGGCCGGCCTGGGTCAAAAATTTCGTGGCCGGCCTTGGCACAGGCCGGCACAGATCATGCTCAGATCTGACCGGACTGACCGCTTCGGAACACTGGGTATAATCTTTAGTTGATAGTTAGTTCGTCAAGGTATGATAGTGAAGTGCGTTGAAATTCGCGATTCCCAGGATGGAGTAGTAGCTAGCTGTCGCAGAAGAGTAGCCGTGGGGTAGGATTTATAGAGTAGATCAATCTTAATCACCAGACAATATAAAATTAGATTACTTATCATCAATAATCAATGGGACAGTGTAGGATTTCTCTATCTGGCTTCGTTATAACTAGGTACAGTTGGTGCACACGTGGTGGTAACTAAGATGGTAACCCGGAATGGGGTCTCCAGGAACTCCCACTTAATTTTAATGAGCGCTGCAGTCTCAACATGCATTGAACGTACTTCGAACTAGTGGGGTGAGGAAATCATAGCCAGCAGTGAACGGATATAATTCACAATATTATAAGCGGCAGCAATGACAATGCCGGAAAGATCCGGTACCACAAATGGTACTTAGTTCCACCCAGGCATCTCAATGGTCCGTCCCGTCCTGGAAAGACAGTACCTGGAGCGAAACTATGAATTTTGGGTGTAGAGAATATTGAACTGTTTAAGACCAGGGCAAAATGTATCCGGACTATGGGACTAAAGGGCCTGCTGTCTTTATGACCCAACCCTAAAATTGAAATTTGAAGAGCGGAAACCACGTCATCCTATATTATACTCGCAGAGTGAATGATCTATGCCATTATTCGCCTCTTCTTCCCTGGCTCATTACAAATATATAGGCTAGTTGTGATTAACATCAGCCCACCATCAGAAGTACGAAGAACAAGGCCCATCTCTAGCACCTTCGCCAAAATAACTACTCTCCGGATAGTGCGTACGCACTGTACAACGGCTAACTGACCTGTTCCTAGCGTTTCCTGGCGTGTAATCTACTAATTCAACACTTCGTCTAAACAACATATAAATTTTGTGCAAATATTTGGATACTAGTATCAATTGCTAAGATCAAAGCCGGATGTTAAATTTCTTTGTATCTTGCATGTACTAAGTCGGGCGCGGTGACCCAAGGCAAAAGAGCGCCCGATTTTTTTCCCCCACACAATGAGAAATGCCAAGATCCTCATCATTCACTACACAGCAAATACTTTCTAAGAAAACTTCATAGAAGCATCTCAGGTGTGTTGGAAATATGGAGGTATCTACATTATCTTTGCTATATAAGAAGTATCTTTGTAATTCTCCTTACGATGGGTGCTGCTGCTGCTGCTGCTGCTGCTGCTCCGGGTCTTGTTTCCGTTCTTGCTGAGATGTGCCTGCGTGCTGTGACACGTGCAGGCAACTTTCGGCCTCTGTTTCTCTCTCGCCGGCTGTTGCTCCGGCTCCGGCCAGAATCTTCGCAGCCACATCTGAGCAGGGTTCCCAACCGTCCGTCCGGACTACAGTCTTTCGGGGCCCGACATCATCGTCCCGTCTAGGGCATGAGTACGGAAGGACTAGTCTGTCCCGGGCAGAAATCTCCAGGACCAGGGCCTGGTACAGATGACTGTAGTCTTAACCAGGGTCAGATATACTACATCCTGCTCGGGAATGAGAGTTCCGGGACACCGTATCTCGGAACAAATCTTCAGCCGAGGTGAACTTGTACCGAATCGGGGATTCTAAGCTTCATTAAATCGGATATCAATTCCTAAGTGGGGGCCAATCAATGGACTGTAGGGTCCCGCAGTCCTGTAGTCTTGTTATGGAGCGCCCTGGTCCGTCCAGTCCTGAAATCTTGAGCCCGGAAAACTTTAGTCCGGTCTCGGGCAAGGTTTTGGACGGACGGGACGGACTATTGGGATGCCTGCATCTGAGATGCCTGTTCCCCATAGTACATCGTCCTGGTGGCGAGCATCCCACTTCATCTCCCTATCCTCCATCTACTTTTTCATACTGAGCCATTGCGTCTCTTCATACGCTGCGTGTGCTTCTAGTAGCCTTGCCATCTTGCCAAGAGTTTGGTGCAGCTGTGCCGCTTCGCGCGCCTGCTGCTGAATTGATCTTTCCATTAAGCTTCTCCAGTCTCCCGGTGCGCTTGATGACTCCGGGATCTCACTTTACAGTCTTTCCCAGTCTTGTTTCGCTCCCACTGCTCACTCGCAGCCCTGAACGTGACGAGTGTTGACTCTCCCAACACGTCGCCTGCCATGCCGCTGGCCACTCCTGCTTCTACCACACTCATCTCTCTCTCAATCGGTGGCTCACGGATCATGCCTCCCCTAGAGCTCCCACCCTCTTGGTCGCCATCGTTGCTGGTTTGTCGGTCGTCAAGTCGCGTAGATCGCGCGCGCGTCCTGCAAGTCGTGTACCCGGCCTCCTCCAAACGTTCAGGGGTGCTGGAAGTGCCGTTTCTGGGTCAATTCGATGCTAAAAATCGAATGCCGGTGTCTACTGGTCGCTCTTTATCGTGGTTGCTGAGTTGTTTCACCGTTTTTGTTTTCGTTTTTCGCCAAGACTTTTCGCGAATCCACTCAATGGTGTGGTTTCGCGTCCTCCGTTTTTGCAGTTGCCGTGCCCAGCCTCCTCCAAACGTCTAGAGGTGCTGGAAGTGCCGTTCTGGGGTCAATTCGATGTTAGAAATCGAATGCCGGTGTCCGCTTGTCGATCGCTATCGTGGTTGCTGAGTTGTTTTGCCGTTTCTGTTTTCGCCAAGACTCGCTATTCGCCTTTGTCGGAGAGATTACAGTTATTAGTAGTACGCTCGCTTAGACATTCTCTTTCGAAAATACACATTGATAGTTCAAAATAATGCACCGTTATTCTGTCACAGTGGCCGTAATGGACCGAGGTGACTGTCGTCTTTCGGGACCTAACATCGCCGTCAGCCTAGCGATCGGGTGAACACAGATCTGAAGTCGTATGCGGCCTGGGGCATGCGAAGTACATACGTACCTTACCCGGGATCGAAGGCTGAGGTACCTACGCAAGATGTCACCTGGGTCCAGTTTTGTTACCCCTGCACTGACTAACCTTTTGGAGGTAGTCATGTTTTACTGTGCGCAATGAGCTGCTTAGGAACACTGGTCTTGGCGGAAACGGTCCAATATTTCATCTTGCGGAGTCATTCATCTCTGTGGCTCTCGCCCGCCCGCAGACACCCGAAGGAAGGTAGAAGAAGGGGAGCTCCCGCACTTCGCCAGCTATCCAGAAGGGGAGGGAAATTTGACACTGCCATACTCTAGTTAGAGTGAATGCAGAATGATCGAAACAAAACAGCTGGAAGTCATAAGGAGGAGAATTGCAGCAGGCGATACAAACGAACTTAGAAAATATAACGCAACCTCATAATATACTTAAGTACAAGAGTAAAAGCAGGAGAACTTCACTAAGAGAAGAAGCCACAATATGAGAACTAATAGAACCGGGGGGAAAGGCATAAGAAGAAAGGCGCGAGAGGTTGCAATGTGGAATGCCACCGTAGTTGAGGAAGGACGGGACGAAAGGTAGGGAGAAAACACGCGGGAGAAGACACGGGAAATAACACTTTGCAAGAGCACTGTAGTTCCATTTATCGGTTCCTTTCATTTGCATACAAAAAACTCGTAGCTCAATTCTGTCACTTAAATGCCTTTATTTTTTGAGTACGAAGAGATATATTTTAACCGTTTCTTTTGATAAAGTATATTACCGTCTCTCTCTGAGCGAGTACCCTTGTGTTTGCGACGTTCATAAGCCCAACGAACAGTTCCAGATTTAACAACACTAACAACCACCGTTCTCACAAATTACAGTTTTGGGCAATCATATAACTCTAGTGACGTTTCTATGACACGTAAGTTACTTATCCGTCACCGTGAGTGCCAAAATACTGCCGACCATAAAGTTCATGAAGATAACTTACAGTCTCTAACAAGTATACTTTCCTAAGTACTTAGTTGAGCAACCGGACGACAACCTCATGGCCACGCTCGTTCGCCAGTTGCAGCGCAGTCCGTCCATCGTTGTCTTTAGTGCTTTTATTGGCCCCGTGTTCAACCAGCAGCCGGACTATGGCTTCATCATTGTTTTGGGCAGCCCAGTGCAGCGCCGTGCGGCCGTCCTTTTCTCTCACGTCATTATCAACTGCGTAGTGTTCTACCAGTAGCCGAACTATCGCCTCGTCACTGTTTCGAGCTGCCAGATGCAGCGCCGTGCGCCCATAGGTATCTTTCACTTCCATGTCAGCCCCGTGCCGTCCGACTAACAGCCTGACCGTCGCCTCTTTTCGGTCACGAGTGGCTAGATGCAGCGCTGTTCGCCCGTAGTTGTCTGTTGCATCTTTTTCCGCTCCGTACTGTTCAATTAAAAGCTGGACCATCGTGTTGTCTCCGTTCCGAGCCGCTAGATGCAGCGCCGTCCGCTGGTAGTTGTCTCTCGCTTCTGTGTCGGCCCCATAATGATCCAGCAGCTGTCGGACCATTTCAATGTGGCAATTATGAACCGCAACATGCAGTACCGTCCGCTGGTAGTTGTCTCTAGCGTCCTTTGCAGCCCCGTACTGTTCGACCAGCAGTTGGACCATCTTTATATCACCGTTCAGAGCCGCTAGATGAAGCGCCGTCCGCCAGTAGTTGTCCTTCGCATCTTTATTCGCCCCGTGCTGTTCGATGAGTAGCCGGACTATCGTCTCATCACCCCGGTCAACTGCCAGGTGCAAAGCCGTCCTTCCGTATTGGTCTTTCGCTTCGATTTCAATCTGGTTAGCGATAAGCACGTTAATCACACCCTTAGTCGCTGCTAGATGCAAGGCGGTCCTTCCGAAGTCATCTAGAGCACCAATGAATGCCCCCTTGTCTAATAGAAGCTTGACTGTGTCGCCATTCCCATTACGTGCTGCCCAAAGAAGTGGTGTCTTCCGTGAATTATCTCGTATTTCGATGTATGCACCTGCTTTGAGCAGTTGTTTAGTGGCTTGTGTATGACCTTTCTTTGCTGCACAGTGAAGTGGACCCGTTCCATCTCTGCCGCGCATCCCCACATCTGCACCACCCTGTACGAGAGCCCAGATAATTGCTTCCAATTTTGTCTGTTCAGTAGTTTCTATAGCGTAATGCAAGGGCGACCATTCAACCAAGTCTATAGCCTTCGGATCGGCCCCTCTTTTCAACAGCTCCCGGATGACAGCTTCGTCCCCTCGTACTGCAGCATAATGGAGTAGCGACCAACCAAGAGCGTCTCTAGAATTGATATCTTCGGCGCCGATTTTCGAGTCTATATCCCACCTGTTGATGGACATAATCTTTGTAAAAGCCGGGGGATGCTCGAAGTATCGGTGTACGTCATCGTCAGGTGCACATTCCGCATCAGATACTAAATCTTTCCAGACATCGCGATCCAGTCGCCTTTGCATAGTGTACAAGGTGTACAAGTTGTGTAAGATAAGTTGCAGGCAATTTTCCTTTGGACTGGAATCCGAACCGTGCTGTAAATCAGGCTGCTGCCCCGGTTTCAACTCCTGCAAAAGGCAGTTCCTCAGACACTCCAATTTTGCAACTCCATCTTGGCGTTGTTCCTGCAGTCGTGACCTAATTGTGATACAGGCAAACTGGAAGACATCTATCAAGATTGCGGTGGCCTTTCGTAAAACTGGTTCTTTGTTCCCAGGTGTCTTATAAACCTGGAAAAGCTTGATATACATCCGCACTACCTCCTCCCAACGCTCTAATGCTCCGCGATCTCTCCCGTGCAGCCACACAAAGTCGATAATAGCCTCAGAAGGGAGTTGGTTTGTGCAAATGAGTGGTGGAATAATGCACATGTACACATCGTCTAAATTTCCCAATCCGGACCGGTGTACATCATTGGCGATCCCTGTAAGCACCTTGTTCTCAAATTTTAACGATAGCAATGTCTCCGGGTCGTCTAGTCTGAACTCATCTTGGTGGACAACGGTTGTTTGATTTTTCAGCATAAGTTCGATACGCCTAGTTGACTTGCCCACGCTTGCAATTGCCCACATGAACGCTGCAAACACGTGTTGAGCTAGTAAGCGCTCCAGCGTGCTCTCTGATTTCACCTTCAGGCTGTCGTTGGATATTAAGTTTTTATCTGAAAAGCCAATCAGATCTATAGTGACAGCAGGCAGCGGGGCAGCGAATTCAGAGCAACAAGGAGACTTACCCCAACCTTCTGTTTGGGACTCTAGACCAACAAATCCTATCGGGCCCGAAAATCCTAGAGGTTGTTGTGCGATGATCTCATCGATGCTATTACCCAACCACCATTTGAGATCTTTCCGGAAATCATCTGTATTAGGACCCAAGACTCGAATCACCTGGTGTCGCAGCTCCGGGTCTTGTTGCAGCCAGTCCGCATCAGTCCTCTTCCTGACCCTGTTGGACTTCAAATTGCTGCCATTCCTGGTTTCCTCCAGCCAGATGTGAAACATCCAGAGAGACAACGCAGCTTCTATCTTGGTAGCATCGGTTTTCCATTTGCCCATGATGTTTTCAACTCTAAATTCGATACTCTGAGGTTCATCTCCAACTTGAACTTTCAGACACCAAACGAACGGTGACATGTTCGGGTCGTTGCCAAAGAGTATACGCATTACCACACTGATAGACTGTGAAACCGCAATGGACGGTTTCGTTGCTTTTCCGGTCCACTCTGTCAGTCTCCCCAACCGTCTTCTAGCGTTAGCTGCATACTGGGCTGTCATTATTTGAGAGATCGCCTTGTTTCCTGAGGTATATGCGAAGTTATGGTCATCCGTATATATCCTCCAGGGCAATGGCGACAATATTTGAAGGGCTTCATTGTGGCCCGGCCAAAAGTTGGAACGAGAATCCTCGACGCCCTCACAGCTTCTGCCAATCCTCAATGCAAGCCAGTCCAAAATATGGTCATCTGGAACTTCTACAACCGCAGGTTGAACTACAATTCGGCGACGGATCCAAATCCTGAGAGCTGTCATCAAAGCGGTAGCCACAAGTTGAGCAATGGAAGCAGACCAATGCAATGCTCGTAAGCCCTGACGTAGGCTAATGTTAGCAAATTCTGTGAAAATACCCTTGGCAGAGTTCGACTAAGTATACCTGAAACTGGAGAATGAACCCTATAACGGCAGCTCCAGTACCTAATAGTGTGAGCGATTCCAATTTGGACGTCCGGTCACCTGTCCGGGTGTTTGACGCAAACGTAGGAGCTCGGCCGGACGTCCGGATACTCGTCCGGTGGTCAGGTCCGTCTGGCGCAAACATCACGACTGGATCGAAGTTCTGTGAGTTGACCGAATTACTTCTTTGCAACCACAGAAGGCGAACATTCATCGAACGTTCCATCGATGGCTGCGAATTCGTCATCAACGGCTGTACTACCCATTCCGATTCCGTCGAGCTCATTTCTATGACAGCTGAACAAAGTGCTACCCCGATTATAAGAGTAACGGTCCCAATGGCCATTATAGGGTAGGCATAAGTGTTTACAGTTCGGCCACCTTTGCTGAAATTTGGTTTGAAAGCTTGGTTGTACACTGTCATTCCAGAATACAATAGTACTCCAACCTGCAGTAATAGGCCACAACCTGCAGTGAAATAGAGATCTTTGGACTTGTTAGATGCCTGGAGATTTATCAATACGTTAGGCGCTAAGGGTAGTGATGGCCGATCATCCCGTTGGGCGATCTCATAGTCTTCTTCATCTTGTGGATGCCGCTCTGATCGTCGTCTTCTGAGTAGCGAATATCTAAGTGACGACGCATTGGTGTCGTGGTTAGGGCCAGCAAGGTTTTAGTTCCGACATCTCTAAAGAACATAATGTAAACTCACGTTGGGATTTGATGTAACCAAGTTCTTCCGCCATCTCCACTGTAAATAGGCCGAAAGTCTCATTGTCGTCTCTGAATTTCTCGAAATATATTAATTGCAGACTGTCGGGTTTTCCTAGCAACCTGACAACTGCTCCATCTTGCCACAGCTCACCAACCTCATCCGAGGTTGAAGTCATCAACTCAAGCTCGGCAACGGCGCGATTCTCCCGAGCTCTTCCAATGGCCGCTTTCAGCCACATTGGTCCGCCAACCCTAATCGCACCGACGACTGCGGTGATGATGCCTAAAGGCGCGAGGGCAAATATGATGCTGTCTATCAAGGAGAAGCTTTGGCTCAAATATTGCTTCGCGAACTGTTCACCAAACAGCGCCAGTAGCCTGCAAGCACTCACTGTCAACATTTGATACGTCAATGGGGACTTAATTGTGACACATACGGCGCTAAGTCTGTAACTAGATTGTTCACAAAATCATCGCCGGAATCGGCAATTACTTCTGGGGCGGTCAAAACAATGAGAAGAAACCATCGGCGCATTGTGGATGCCGCCATCGTGGTTGAAATACGAATTGTGATCGCTTGTGTGGGGTCTGTCGCAACGCCAGCGACCTATATATATAGACACCCGACTTGAGCATTATAAGGACTGCTGAAATAAGACTAAGCCAATTTTGTGATTAGATAGTTTTTTGATAGGCAACTCTGATTCGGTTGGTTGCTAAGCGCTGGCACCACAGCTCAATTCGATCGCTTGTGCATGAGACAGGGGAGTAGATAGGACAGTGGTGATACGCTCCTATTCTAGCCGGTCACGATACAATCAGAAGACGTGATGGGGCCAGAACTAGCGAAAACTGAACTGCACTGAATTTCAATTAATATTTTCCTCTAGTCAACGCCCTGCTCTGCCAGTCAAATGCATTACCAGAACAGGAACGTCGATCAACTGCTCTGGCTCCCGAGTAATTAAGTAAGCTCCTAAAATTACTCAAAGGGCATGAATACGGCTACACGCTAGCGAGAAAAAGTCGTATGAGAGACTATTTGTTTGTGTAACGTTTCGATAACCCCTGTGAGAGTTGCAGTCTGCGTGCCAATCACACTGGTACACGAATCGTATGCTACGGCAGCTCAGAGCAGGGATTTATTTCACCTGACATGGAAACTTGAATGGCAATCAATCCCTGTGCACATCTCAGAGTATATTTTTATCGCCTACGTAATATTAATCTTCATTTGATTAAATTTTATATGGTCCCATACTTATTGCAAACAGTTGCATAAAAACACCTGAATTGGTTTTAGCGAAGTTGTCGAGCGCAGTGGTTGAGTTACAGTTACCAATGAAAAGACAAGCGAATCTTGGTGTGTAAATCTCTATATGAATTGTTTTGCCCGACCATACAATTCGTACACGGAGAGTTGTTGTTGTTGTTTCTTCATATTGTATTCACTCTAATTAGAGTATGACAAAGACCGATTCCCCTCCGCCTCCGGGCGAGCCGGCTAGATGGCGGAGCTCCCCACCCACTACCCAAAAACGAAAAATTCACTCCCTCCCCTCCACGGAGAGTTGTTGCATGTATTCTATATCTCAGTACTCTGACCAAATGCCCTCCTCTCACGCAGGCATTCGAATAGTCCGTCCCGTCCGCCCAAGGCCATGCCCAAGACCGGACTTAAGTTTTCGAAGCTCAACATTTTAGGACTGGACGGACTAGGGCACTCCATGATAAGACTACAGGACTGCAGGCCATACAGTCCACTAATTTGCCCCCACAAAAATCGAGATTTAACTTAATGAAGCTCAAAACCCCCGATTCATCTCGGCTGAAGCTTTGTTCCGGAATATGGTGCCTCGGAATTCTCATTCCCGAATCGGATATACTATATCCGACCCTAGTCAAGACTACGGTCATCTGTACCTAGCCCTAGTCCTGGAATTTTTTGTCCGGGACGGACCAGTCCCTCTATACTCATGCCCCAGACGGGACGACGATGTCGGGCCTAGAAGACTGTAGTCCGGATGGACGGTTTGGAACCCTGTCTTACGCAATGATATTTACTTTCTAGCGGCCAGCACCGTTACTACCAGACAATCACAGTTAGACTCTAGAGACGGGAGCCGGCTCGAGGTAGTGTTCAAATGAATTTGGAGAGGTGCATTTGGAGACTAATGTACTTGGAGACTGTAGTTAAAGATAGTAAAGATATACTCGATGGGAGCTGACAGGAGTCAACAACCTCCGACGGCTGGGACTGGGTGGAGACGATCGATCTAAGCTGACTAGGAATTTGCTGACTACGGTTGATTTGTGATGAGAACAATCGCCTGGGAACAAAGATGTTGAATTGTTTATAGTATAAAGGTGACTCTAAGGAACTATAAGGAAAACCATGTCATTACACGAAGAATGCCTGGAGGCTCTTCGGAGATACTGAAAGTAGAGAGTGACTGAGTCGGATAGCGAGTAAAAATTCGTGAATAAGTCTACATAATGATTCGGTGAATAGAAACCATTCTGCAGTCCTTTCTAGCAGCTTTCAGGCTTCGGACTAAATACTGAGTCCACAAATTACGCTTGCTGGGAGCATGCTAGAGACGGTAGACATAGTCTCCAGGACAGGGGCTCGCAATAGTTCGTCTGCCCACCGGTCTTTCAGGTCCTAAGTCGCTGTCTTGTCTCAGGTAAGATATTGCAAAACAACGGCCCGATCAGGGCGACGGGGGTGACACCTAAAGCCGGAGTTACTGATTCACCTGTTATGGTTATTTCGATTGAGAAACGATTGAGAAACGGTGATGTGGGTTCTCCAATTTGTGGATGACCGACTGGGTTATAATGTGGATTTTTATACCACAGACGCGGTTGGGAGGCATATTGGATTTCATCACCCCGTCATGATAGCATCACTCGCATCATGTATCCATCACTCTGTTGAATGTATATATAGAGCTGACCGCTAGCGGGGCTGGTAGTAAGGGGCACACTTCTCATATATAACTCGCGTCTTTCTCCTTCTCTCTTCTCTCTGTATCTAACCAAGTCTATGCACACGGTTCTCCCCATATCACAACACACTCGGTACGCCTCCGGCACCTACTATTACCATAACGCATTCGGATAAGGCATAGGGCATGCCGGTAGGGCACAAGGCATTGTACTTGGGCACAGGACGGACTTTTGCAATTCCTGCTCCAGGAACTAGCTAGATGGTCAAACCATCAATCTGAGCTGGGTGGGAGCTAGCGGGAGACTGATGATCTGAGCAGGCCGCTACCTGAATGGTGACCTTATAGATGGAACAAGGGTAACTTTGTGATGGTAGATGTCGGCTGCGATGGCAAGTGCTCATTTAAGGTTCTGTTGGATCATTCCAGCCTGCAACTAGCCTCCATGTCTAAGATCGGTAAACCGAAAGTCTTTATTTTCCTAGACCAGTGAATCTAATAATGATCTCAGCGATCAGTAGCATTGCCCGCCGGAAAGCTGGAAATTTAACCTTCGATCACCCACTAGCAAGCTAGATCTATTCTCACGCTTTCAAACTGCTCCTGCAGATATCAATTGATTTCAGACGTTGGTGCTGGTCAAAGCCCGAAATCGCGATTGGGGTTTTGCGATGATTACTTAAACCTCCTACTACTCACTTTCCCTGCACGGCAGCATTAAGCGACAGCTGCGAAATACGAAAACCCCTTGTACGTTCCGCGGCAGACATTGGGTTGGATGCATTACGCCAAGACGCCGCTGTCAACGAGGTTTTTGTTTTGTTTTAATCATACTGTATTCACTCTACTTAGAGTATGACAGTCCCTTAATCCCCCCCGCCTCCGGGCTGGCCGGCTAGATGGCGGAGCTCCACTCCTGCTACCCGTCGTCCCCTTCTGATACAAGAAAGAAAGAAAGCAAGCGTCTGAAAAACGGTCAAAATAGAATACAAAGGAAAAGGGATGAAATCAAGGAGAGCCCGCCGGCTCTTATTCCTCCGTCCATTTTGGGCGGGAACTTCCCGACATCAGTAGCCGCCAGGAAGTCCATCACCGCTTTATCGCACTTCTCCATGGAGAGCAGCTCAGAGACTTGGCTGTCAACGAGGTTGGTGGATAAGTGTTGACGCCTGTTGACATGCGGATACTCGAGCTGACAGCTCTCGGGGATAGTTCGAAGGCTTAGAGCCCCCAGTGGCCGCAATCGACCCCCATCCCAAGGAGGAGACCTAGCTTCGGTAGTGATACTCGGCTTCGGGTATGATGCAGTATCGTGCCTGTTGGTCACATGCTCGTCGAATTTTCAAGTTTCCGGACACCGCATCATAAGCGCCCGTGGTCATCAAAAGTTTGGTAACTTTGCGTCAAATTTGGATGACTATTAGACAAGAGTTAATCTTATCGGGGAATCTAATCATTGATAGGGTGTCCGGAGACTTGAAAATTCGGTATGTATGCATACCTTTCTCCTCTTTATACGGCGGTAGGCAATCACTTTTGTACGAGAGTCAATTCAATACGTACTCGATTAATCTTAACAAATTCAAGGTTGGTTGTCGTGCCGATCGTTCCTTGGCGATCAGTGCATTCGATTCCAACTAAACCTTGAAGTTAGTGATACGCTAATTAGCACGCTCTCATTCGTTTTTCACACTTTCTGTTCGCTACCTACCTTGAACCTACCACCTACTCGCTGCTACTATCTTCGTCCTACTGCATCTCTCCGTCGTTCTACTCTCTAGATGCGTTCCTGATAAACATATGACGCCGCTGCAGAGGCAGAAGTTAAGTGCTGCTTGCTTCAACTACCAGCAACTACATGAGCAGCTCAATGCAAGTATTTATGGACTAAGTTCTATGGTGGCCGGATTCTTTTTGCGTCGTCCAGAGTGTTTCAGGAGAGACATCGGGATATACTTTGATTAGAGCCATGCACGATTTACGCCTTACGAACATATTGTAACCGATACGGCCCTGTCATTCGACGATATAGCGCAGAACGCCTTGCTGGAAGAATATATTTACCTACTTATAGATCCGGAAACAAGTTGGATAAGACGCGATTTGGAGATATTGATGAGTGATAAACCGCAGCTTGAGCGGCGACGAGAGGTTGTGGGTGAGCGCGGGCGTACGTGGGAAGCCCTGGAAGAAAAGCTCCAGTTTTGGATGCCCTTCTGGAATGCCCACAGGAATTGGGAGGAACGTGTCGAGGGATATGGGCGATGCTGCAACGGAAGGCACAACAGGCGGGTAAACAGGTTGTATTGCGAGAGAAAGGGTGTGAGCGAGCTGGGTTGAGGCGAGTCCGTGAAAGAGAAACAGATGGTAATGGATTCTGATAGGCAGATACATCGAAATGTAGTCATACTACATTATCAAATTGTATATCTATCCTCTCTATTTTTTAGTGAATACTGTGGCAATCGACGATTCCAACGGTGATTCTCAGTGAAAGCAACGGTTCGGCAGTAAACTAAATCCCGGTGGGACGGGATGCTTGCTTTCACTGATCTTAACCAACTCCTCACTCAATCCCTAGTGAAAATCGTTTCTGCCAACTACTTATGTACCCTCAGAACTTCTTTGCTACAGCAAAACTTACAACCATTAAATTGCACCTCAACTTTCGTGCCGTAGAAACAATCTTCTCCATTGCCAATTCAATCCTAAACACATCGCATAACCCTAACCCCGCCGTGCGTGGCTGATAAATGCTCCACCCAGAAACGCCCACCCAAACTCTCCCACAAGTTCACTTATAATATAACAACATCTTCGAAGCATACGAAAGCAAGTGCTGACAACCCACCATACCACCGGACGATTTCTCAAACTCCAGCCCAGGCAACGAACAATAAGGTACCACGTTAATTGAAGTCCTACGAGAAGTATCCCTATTGCTAGCGTGATATAGTTATAGATGAAATTTTTTTCCCTAGTCGTTATTATGGATTGTTCCCTTGCTCCAAATCCATGTGCTGCATACAGTTAGTGCTGGCTGTTTGCACTGTACAGGCTAACTTACTGGTAGCAGGTAGTGAACGAATATTTTTCTCGTCGAGCTCCTCTTTCTCTAATTTCTCCATCATCTCTGCCACTTCCAAGTGGCCACTGGCTGTTACAGCTTTTGAGGCAGGGTCGGGAGGGGAACAATCGTTGGACGCGCTGACGAAGTCACAAATGTACTGGGGGGAACAATCGTCGGACACGCTGACGAAGTCGCACATCGACTGGTTAGTGTCGGGTAAGATGTCAGCACCGAGTGCGTACAGAAAGCGGATGCTATCCACGTTTCCACGTCCTGCACCCAGTGTAAGAGGAATATCAAGTCTCCATTTATAGCCTGCGTAATTGTAGCGGTAAGAGTTAACATCAACGCCATTGGAGACCAAAAACTCCAAATGATTTGTCGAGAGGTTCTTGTTAACTGCATCTAGCAGCATCCAGTTAAGAACAGTACTATCCACGCCCTCATCAACATACTGCTGCCAATCCGTTATCTCAGTGGATCTAGCCATCAACCTGTATTGGATATATCCGTCCTCAGCATAGTGGTTTAAGATTTCGAATGTGTCATTGTTGGCGTGGCGTATCGGGCAATCACCCTACCAATAAATGCTTAGCTTCGTGGGAAAAGACATGTAAGAAGCAAACAACTGAGCTCTGATTGGACATTGCATAATAAGATTAGACAAAATATAGTTAACTGCTTCCACACCTACACCCCCATAGGCAAGTATACTGTCCAGGAGGATGTCCAAAGTTCTCACTTCAAACATATCGGCCAGAAAACATATCTCATGAAGCAGAGCTTCCCGCGAACTATCTATTGGTGGGCGTACTTATTGCGAAATCTTTTGTAATTCAAGAAGATCAAAACAGTAGATGTCGATTAACCAGTACAGAAGATGTGCGGTTTCATTTGGGGATGAACTATGATCCACGGAAAACAGTTTCAACGCAAATTCTTTAACCTCGTTCATAAAATCTTCGGGGGTATGTTTCAGGATTGTACCGGCGTTAAAAATATCACGAGGAAACACAGGGTCCTAAGCGATGATATAGGTCGGGCTACCGAAAGTGTGCACAATCCCCGCAGTTTGAGCCAGGCACCCCCGGATGAATATTTGAATGAGATCCCACATCCTGCGGCCGGACGTGAGGCTGGACGTGAGGCCCAACTGCGTATGCCTTGAGTGGGGTGGGTATGTTGATGGTATTGACAAGGTATTCCATTATTTGACGAGATGTGCGATGTAGGAAATAATAACGAATGCTCTGTTCGAGGTATTTTTACGATGCAGTGTACCCACACTCGTTGTATTCCGTTTCTATCCGACCAGGCCACACCGACGCGTACGATGGACATTGTATTATGCCACTTCGTTCGCTAACGCCTTCCTCTTGTGAACTTGACCGGCAGAACCAGTTCGCCATCTAAACTGACACTGGCTCAACATGTTCCCTTCAAAGACCTCAAGTTCTCATCTCAGGTGTATCACATCGCCGACTCAGTTTGTGATGACTAGATATCTACTGCTACTCCGGTGTGAAAACAGTCCACTCACCCGCACAGATTTCCGGGCCTCATGTTGGCTAAGGATTCAGCCCGAAGGCCATCGGAACTAAGGTAGGAGCTTAGGTGAGAACTAAGGTGGGCGCTAAAGAGGGAGCTAAATCGGGCACGAGATTAGCCGCGCGCTTTAGCCAGCTGGGCATCGGGACTAAGGCGGCCACTAGATTAGGGGTTTGGTACGGTTCCTATCTCCCCGCAAGCCTCGGGCATGGTGCAGTGCCTATCACCCCGTAAGCCTCTGGCTTGAGTAGTGCTACGCTCTTAGCGCTTTGCTCTTGGTGCTTCGTTCTTAGCATTTCGTTCTTGTATGATGTTTATGATTTCGTTTTCTATATATGTCTATCTTATGCTCTCTCGTACGATAGACAGTTCAATCATCAACTTTCTTCTCTCCCTTCTTTTGGTTAGCCTCAACACCCCATGCCATTGTCAGGCTACTATGGTTGTGTAGTTGGTGTGGTTTTGTTTGTTTTTATTTTAATCCAATTTATTATTCGCATCATGGTACCATCACTCGAAGAAGGGGACGACGGGTAGTAGGAGCGGAGCTCCGCCATCTAGCCGGCCAGCCCGGAGGCGGAGGGGACTAAGGGGCTGTCATACTCTAAGTAGAGTGAATACAGTATGATTAAAACAAACAAAAACCATCACTCGAACGTCTCCCGCCATCTGTGTTGCATGTGTACTTGGATCGTGAGTCTCAGCACTGTCTGATGTCTTGTATGAGAATGAAGACTTGTATGAAGATGGTGGCTGTATCAGGATATGCATCAGGACCAGGGTGATGCGTCTCAGAGCATACGCGTACGCATATGGGAGATTGTACATATACGGGCCTTTAGCCCTCGAGATAGGGAGAACCAATCAAGTCAATCAGAAGTCAAAGAAGCATCCAAAGTAATAATCTGTGTTACAGGTGTATTTGTGCCGGAGACATGTCACAGGTCTGATACACGGTGCTGCTGCAGGGCTGATGCCTCCTGTATATATCTCGAGTCTTTCTCCTTCTCTTTTCTCTGTGCCATAGAATACACGCACACGGTTCTCCCCAACTTCCATATCGTAAGAATCTGTAGTCATACAATCCAGCAATTCTCATGACGACAAAATCTAGTTCGGTGCAGGGCGAAGGCTTTTTAATCATTCTGGATTTACTTGGTTTCTCAGATATTTGCTGACGCCAGACAGGGTTCTTAACGGTCTGGAGACCCTGACGTCTTTCGGGGCCCGAGATTACTGTCTAGGGAGGGGCACGGTTCTCTCGCCCTAGCACGCATCGGGCCGAAATCTTAAAGCCCAAGGCCTGATATGGGTGACAGGCGGGCCTCGGCGTGGTATTGCATATTGAGACCGGGTCTTAGTTGTCGAAATTGTAGTGTCGGAGCAGATGGTACTGTCTCTTACAACAAATACCGATTGCAGGCCTTCTAGCGTCATCGCTCTGCAGCTGGGATCCGAAAATACGGGCTCATATCCACACCAATTCTGGTATTCTTGCCGTATTCTTACCGGATACCATGACTAGGCAAGACTCTACGACCCTGTAGGTTTTCGGGGCCAGGTTCCATGCTCTAGTCTTATAGTCTGTGATATTCCTTACACCGAAAGTGTACCACATTCAGAGACTACGCCGAAAGTATAGCCTGAGATGGGGCGGGGCGTTGCACGGACAGGACGGACTATCGAGAAGCCCGGCGCCAGATAGGCCAGACCAGGCCTTATTTCTCGAAGCTAGCCTGACGTCCTGATGTCTGACGTCATTTCCCCGCAGCTTGCATCGGCCAATGCTGCGAGAGCAATTTAACACGATCACCGAGCACTCCTTTCGGCAGCGTGCGGTCTATTACAAACTTCGATCTACCCATCTACCCTTCATTCAGGATGTCCCGACTGTCGAGGATATCCGCTAACTCGAGGTTTAGCCCTAAGATCCACGGTGTAACGTGCCACGTCTGCTTTTTAGACTTTACACTTTACACTTCCGTTCTACACGCAACGCAGACCTTCAGACTCTTATACAGCTAGACACTCAACCTATGTGTACGCAACATCTCTCGTGTCAACAGGTTATGAGCCCCGCTTCCGTCTAAATATCGATACTCTAATGTCTCTAGAAGCAACCGGGGATAGAGTGTGAACGAACGATCGACAGAACCTGGGACCTAGCGATCGGACACGAGAAATCGCGTCTTTCCACCTTCAGCAACGTGTCCACTACTCATTTTGCGTCGACTACCGCTCCTTGTATTGTACTGCTAAAAACATGCTGGCTGACACATCTTGTTATGACGCCATTGTCGAGATGCAGTAGTACATCTTCAGGTTCATTATTCAATGTGTTCAACGCAGTGACCTCGAGTAAAGCGCGAGACGAATGTCGTTTGAACCCCCTCTTCTATAGTTGCAACACTGCTATAATACCATCCAGGACGCTTTATTATAATCACAATTCTGAAATTTACAAAGAGCTGCTGCCTTCATGAAGGAAGATAATCGACATGCTTCCTTCTATGAACGATGGATATTCCAGGTAAAGAAATGGACTGATCGTAATTCAATCATTTCGATCATAGTGCTTTGCACCTCACTAGTAATTGGTTTCGGAGGTACTTTTGTTTTCGAGTTCGTATCCCATCGCCAACACCTTGGGACATCACCGCAGCAGTCGGCACAATCATTTCGGATGTCCTTGGGGCAATTAGTTACGGTGTGGCATACCGAGGATGCAATCCGGTATTTCTAGCAGTACGGGTATTGTCTGGTGCAAAGTGTCGGCAAAGATTGCGAAATGCGGAGGGCGCTTGGGTGCATGGTCATGTTAGGTGGAGATTTGGGCGAACTAATGTTAGTCTTGTTGCGATCAGTTATGGTGATTCGGAGGTACAATTTTGTACTTTATATGTTTATACTTACTGTTGGTGAGGGCACTCTGAACGATTTTGATTGTTGGACTGTTGATGCAATTCTCTGACTTACCACCTCTTTACTGCTGTCAGTAGCAATATTATCAACTACTTTTACACTACTATTCCTAAGCGATTGAAACATACGTACTGTCACTGGTTAGAATGATTTTAACTTTTGAATTGAATTGTGAATGATATTCTGTCTGGATTCTGGGTGTCATTGTACAGTTTATTTGGTTTTGTTTTAGTCATACTGCATTCACTCTAATGTACGCTCCCATAAAATCCTATAAGTCCAATTACCGATCGGTACTATCCAGGGTGACCTTCCTGTGGATTCGACGGACTATAAAACTCCACCTCCATTTGATTGGGGCCCGGAGGCGGTAAAACCCGTGCTGATGTCATTTGTATCGGGCCAGCATCCAACATGATATGAAGAGAAGAAACGAACAATTGATTCCTTCGTCCGCTTCCGAAATCTAATCGCTACCCCTACCCTCGTAGCTTACACGGCTGCTTTTGGTGAAACCCACTGACCAGTTCTTGCGCGTTCTTAAGGTTTGTACTGGCTCTCAACAGATGCATATGTAACTATATCCGTCCTACTGATGCAGGTAGTGCAACTTCTAATAGCGTCGCTTGGAGTGAAGGACTCGATCGATTTCCCACCAGTGTTCTCAACCGTCCCGTCCGTCCGAAATTACGCAAGACGGGACGGGACGGCCAACCGCCGTCCGTCCGAGGGTAGGACGGAAACGGCGCCGTCATTTTGAGGCGGGACGGCGACAGACGGATAGGTCGGTCGGGGACGGAGCGGGGCCGTCCCCGGTCGTCATCTATCGGCATCCATGGATATTTCTCAATATACATAATCATTTTATAAAACTCATTAGATTTGTTCTGACCTTGAAGCAAGATCATTTAGCATCTGCTCCATTCGTACAATTTTATACGAACTCTGTATAGATACATCTATTGATATCTTTTATCACGCACTCTTAGTACTCAATTAGGTTTAATCTAAGTATAAACGGTAACCGCCCGATGACGGCCGGGGACTGTGGATGACGGCCGGGGACGGCCAAAGTACCGTCCCCTGCAGACATCGGCCGTCCTTCCGTCATTCTCATGCTCGGACGGGACGGACGGTTGTGGAGGCATCCCGTCCGTCCTGGCAAGATTTCGGACGGCATGCCGTCCCCGGCCGTCAGACGGGACGGTTGAGAACACTGTTTCCCACTCTTCCGAATTGTCAACTATTTATGACCAGGTGTGGTTCCGAGGATGGCCGGCCTGCTTCCGGAGGTGTATGCCGATGGGGCCTCCACACGTGGAAAACATTATGGTTGAGTATCGTCTTCGGTAAGTCTAGTCTTAAAGAATTTTCGTTTATGACGTTGGTTACTGTGTACGGCCGCGCATGCTTGTAACCGAGATTCTTGGATGGCTGGGTCAATCGCACATACCGAGTCAACAGCCAATCCTTGTCTCCGACACCAACGGAGATCTCTTTGCGGCACGTATACTTCGTCTGCAGATCCTTGGCTTCCAAGTTCTCTGGGACAATCCGGTGGGTTTCCTTGATTCTTGTTAGTATCGCATGTTCAGTTGTGCGATACTGATGAAGTCTATTGATCTATTTAAAGCTAAACCCGTGCCTAATATACAATAGGAGCCGTTGGTCTCCGCTAGAAGCTGAGGTCGGAGTGGTAACTGGATAGTGGCGAAGTGACGGGAGGGAACGGTGAGAATCTGTGCAAGGCTATACCGACAATCCCGGAAGACCTCTCCAGACTCCGTTCCAGGCCAGCGACTTCCCGAAGGCCTATCTGGACCTCGTTCCAGACTATATAGTAACATGGCATCCGTCCTGATTCCCAACTTCAGAGTGCCTGGGGCCTTCTGCACTTATACTACCTCTGGTGGTAGCGACAGTAATTGGCATAGAAGGGGTCATTCTCTTCGACGTGTGCACCGGGTTGTTGGAACAATTCAGCCAACGGTAACAACTTGACCCAATTAACCTGCTCGTAGATTCAGAAGATTCGAAGGAACTGTTTTATGTTTTGATTTTGCCGGGCCCTTCACCGTCGGTCTGCGGGTGGAAGGCGATCTGCTGGTGGTTAGTCGGTACTCATTCGCGAGCAAACCTGAGTCTAGAATAATCTGGTGTACAGAACATGCCCGTGTTAACTGAGGTTGAGAACAGCTATAAGGGTAAGGATACAATTCGTGTTAATTGGCGCGTATAGGCTGGCGAAGATTTTAGATGACCTGCGGAACCAGGTATTCCGACCCATCCGGCAAGAATTGCAAGACTCTGCCCCAGACCGAACTACAAACTTTGGTTTACAGCATTTTGGACTGTTTGAACAAATTATATCGGATTATAGACTTACAGGGCCCCACAGTCTTCATCACACTAGTTTGGGATACCACAGAAGTGAGATTAAGGGAGCAGAAACTATTCCATCACGTACTGTTCTGAACCTTTACACCGCTACCCACTTAATATGTATAGTGGAAGACAGTGCCCAATATTTCTACCTTTATTCGGAAGAGAAGCTTAAGACCAACTATTGGTAATAACAGAATATGGTCTTCGCAAGACTGCCGACGGAACCTCAGCTGGAGTGCAGTGAAGGAATGTTTCCCAATACTAATAACGGTGGACACTGTAGTGGCCTAGATCCTAGAATGGTGGCAGGTGATGGTTAATCGCATATTGCAAGCTGTGGAAAATATATGTCGAACACAAGCTTTCACCAGCAGCTGGTATGATGGATCAACAACGAAGAGCGAATACTATGTGATCACGGTATCGAAATAGATCCGATGGATCCCCGGGCACTCGGGCATCCCCGGGAACGAGGAAGCGGACAGAGAAGCAAATGCAGCCCGTGAGGGCCGCGGGAGCACAGTCCAACAACAAGCCTTCATCTTAGCAACAAATAGGGCGAGAGGGGTCACCGAAAAGAAAGCAGCGGCCACAACCGAGTGGGAAGAGAAAAGGTTAAGCGCGTACTACGGGTACCGAGGCGGGATGGCCGATCCCAATGAAGAGCAGTAAGTCTCGTCTCACGGTACTATCAATTGAAGTGCGGGTATGCACCCACAGTAATGTATCTCAAGCGGTCCGGGCAACGAGAAAATGACCCGTGCGGTTGGTGCGGAAGGGTGACCCACGGAAGCATCTCTTCCGTTATTGCAAGAAGTGGCAGAACGAGCAGCGAGAACTGTGGAAATCAGTCTCGCGGGAAAGCGGGAAGATGCAAGCAGCTGCAAATATCGGAGCTGTTTTCCCTGGAGATGTGTGATCAAGTGGTGATGGAATTCCTGGCGGCCACGGAGGTCGGGAAGTTCCCACGCCGCTGAGAAGAGTAGAGGTGGCGGGTGTCTTTCTCTCACTTTTCAGTTTCATTCGTATTTGACATTTCGTTTCAATTTCGTTTTCATTTGTCAAAAGGGGGAGGACAGAAGAGTAGAAGGGGAGCTCCCCCACCTAGCCGGCCATCCGGAGGGGGAAGGGAATTTGGGCACTGCCATACTCTAGTTAGAGTAAATGCAGAATGATTAAAACAAAACAAACACAAGGTTTCAGCGATGTTCGGCTCGACATCAGACAGCCGATGCTGTGAGGATCAGCACACTAGGCTGCAGCCTTTCGAACCCTAACCCCTTGGAAAATACACCGCTAGCCAACCGTTGTCACCCGCTTTTCCCACTTCAGTTAACACAAATAGCGCTTTTATCCTGCTGCTAGAATGATTACTTAATTTTCTAAAGACCTAATTCCCTAAATACAGTACATCACAGGCATGTTCCCGGGGAGAAAGGAACATTCCTGGTGGTACACAAACCAGGGGGGTGCAATATCGATCTCCCGTTGTAAGATCCAGAGCAAGGCCAGAACCGGGGTCGGGAAATTCCGATCTTATCAACTCGCGATTGCAGGAGCCAGGGTAGGGATCGACCAGTAAGCACAAAGCTTATCACGACCACACACAGGCTTAGGTACGCACTCGATTGCCTGGTGCAGGTGTGGGGTGCAGTGCAGTGCGCATGTAAAGGTTTCAAGCACATCACGCGAGGCAGTTTGAACATGCATGAGGTTTCGACTATGATTATTTTGTATTCGCTTGAGTCAGTTTTAAGAACAGGTCGAGGAAACATGGCGGTATCAAACGGTGAGGCCATCGGACAAGATGTGATTTCCAATGCTTTCGTAATATAGTACCACGAGTCACGCTTTGATACGTGCAATGCTGTTATAGTCCCCGACTAGCTTCAGTTCATTCTTCATACAAAGGGGTAATTGAGTGCGTCATCTATAGGAAGCCTCCTAGGTAACCCATATATTCTATCATTCGGTTGGCAGTTCTCAGGGCGCCGCTCCCTATCTCGAGGTTCTTTAGATTGCAAACCACTCATTTCGTGACGGATTATATACTATGATACGCTAGTGTCCTATCGCTGGGCACAGGAACCCTGTATTAGCATAAATCGGAGTGAAGGCCTGTCACCTGCGCATCACTCGCTGCACCCAACCGTCACTCGCCTAACACTCGGTTTACATTGTTGCATGTGTACTTGGATCGTGAGTCTCAGCACTGTCTGATGTCTTGAATGAGAATGAAGACTTGTATGAAGATGGTGGCTGTATCAGGATATGCATCAGGACCAGGGTGATGCGTCTCATGCTTGATGGAGCATACGCGTACGCATATGAGAGATTATACGTATACGGGCCTTAGGCCCTCGAGATAGACAAGCCAATCAAGAAGTCAAGAAAGCATCCAAAGTAACATACATGCGTGCTCAGTTTTTTGCTTTTATACCTTCAGCCGACAAGTTCTAGTCCTGGATTGGGTAGACATCCGCCTCCTCCTTGGGACGGAGATTTGGAAGACCTAGCACAGAAGAAATTGGCTACAATAGCTTGTTGCGGAAGTGGTTCCCGTTTTAAGAGGTAGTCCTTAAAGTATGTTGTAAGAGTATGTTTTCGCTGCCAGACATTCCATACATAAGTAGCAGATCAGAGTGGGCAGTGGATTACCACGTCTTATATTGTTCATGACCCCAGAGCCGCGTCAAGGTACTGAAATGCTGTAGTGAGGTCTGATTACAACGGATACCGTGGTGGCAAAGGAATTTAGGCACTCTCCATGAGTTTGTTAGATTACATTCACCGTCGGAATGTGGGGTGTGCCCGGACCCTGCGGCTCCTTGTAAGACTCAATAATAATGCATGGCATCCCAAAACGTATCTCCATTGCTTTGGGGTCCCGTCGACAGGTGATTTAGGACTTTCTGTTTCAGCGTTACATCATATCTGAGTGGAACCCTGCAAGGAACCGAGCACCATCTGTCCTAATTGTAATTAATTCCGTCGATGATGATTGGGGTATCATTGATTATTTGCATCTCAACTGCTGCCTTTTCTAAGGTCTCTAAAAGTTCGGCACCTTCAGCTTTGAGGTTTTTCACCACTGTTCAGGCTGCCCAATTGTCCGGGCGGCCACCAGTCGTTCAAGGCCCGCCATCTTCGTCCAGGGCATGGTATGCGTAAAGACACCAAGGGCTCTGAACGGGGATTTTGCGGGCCCTAGCGAAGGTTACCGCCCCTATCTTGGGGTTCTTTAGGTTAAAAATCAATCATTGCATAACTGATTACCTAGCATACAACTCTTGTATCTCAATATGTACGGGAACCCTTTAACAGGTTTGGATGAGCAAAAATTGGAGTGAGGGCCAGTCACTGCCACATCACTCGCTTCACCCAGTCGTCACTTGGCTCACATGCGGTTCTGACGTTACATATCCGGTGGCAAGTGACTCAGAGTGGCAAAGGGTGGCGAAGCATCAGAGTTTTCTCTGATGATTCTCTATATATAACTCGAGTCTTTCTCCTTCTCTCTTCTCTCTATATCATAGAATATTACACACGATTCTTCCTAAGTACTATTGCAACACCGGAAGTCCCGTAGTCCAAAACTCTCCGCCCGACAAATCGTAATCCGGGGTCGGGTAGAGGGTAGATGGAAGGGAATCTCGCCACCTAGCAGGTCATCTGGAGGGGAGGGGAATCAAACACCGTCATAATCTGGAATGGTGAATACAGTATAGTTAAAACTAAAATAAATACGGAAACAGGCCAGTCCGGTCAGATATGTCCATGATCTGTATCGGCCTGTGCCAAGGCCTGTCGAGGAATTAGAGACCTAGGCCGTCCAAAGACTTTGAGAACTTGATCTTGCCGGCCTGTAGATATCTGCAGTCTTCTTCCTAGTTTAGGCAAATTAAATTCTAGTAAATATTATATTTCGAAGCAATCGTATCCTCTCTATGCCCCATTCCCGAACAACCTCAACTGTTAGCACTGAGTTCACGCTTCCTCAAGGCATGAAGCAAATATCAAAAGCGTTTAATGATATAGAGTGGTCAATAATAGGGGATAATCTATGATACAGTAAAGCGAAGGTAGGTAAAGCATGGCCGTATCATGGGGATATTATAAAGAAATATGTCGTCTATACCGGTCGACAATATTGCATAATACAGGTTTCTGCAGGTTTCTGTAGGTATATGCAGGTACTAGCACTGGTGGCGGCTCTGCCGCCCCCAGAGTGGCAAAGCCGGATGGTGTGGTTGATGGAATCTTCCCCTGAAATTTCTACCACATACCCATAACAACTTCACAAACATTTGTCCAATAAGGACTGGAAGACCCTGGAAGGTTGTAGGTCTCAAAACTCAAGGTCCTATGGTTAAAGTGGTTGTGGAATCTCAGTTTGGAAAACTGTAGTTCACAATCCGACATGGCTCTAAATAGATAGGACAGATAGTTGAGAACCCTCATGTGCTGGATGGTCTGGCCAGATGCAATCTGTACAGAATAGCAGGCTTCAGGCTGGACACAACCTGCATTGACTGGCAGGACATGATCCAAATGGGTTAGCTGTTGGCTGGTTGGAAATCTTTGGCAAAAGTGCAAATCGACTATGGGCTGTGCTACACACACATGCACACACGCACAGCTCATAGCAAGCTTCCTGTGGACCCCTGCGCGACCCGCAGTTTAATGTCATCTCTAGTTCATTTATCGTGATGTGGGTGTGGGCTTATGGAACTATATACAGCTGCCAGCCAGAGATGGACTTCAATCTGTTGTCACTGCCCGCAGTCTTCATGGTGACACCGGTACCATACACACTATTGCTGCGAGGCCGCATATAAGCCCACTGGCGATTGAAAGCCTGCTCTTGAGCCTGCTTGAAAGCCTGCATGATAGCCTGGTTGATAGCCTGCTTGAGAAAGCTGCGCTTTGAGCGGAGTAGAGTTTTCCACAGGAAGCTTTTTGCCGACGGCAAATCCTGGGTTTGTGGAATCTTGGGCTAATAGAATGCTCTAGTAAGTCTGTGGAAGTATGGGCTAATAGAATGCTCAAAGTCTGTGGAAGCTTTGATGCGAACATTGATGTAGCCAACCTACTTGTCTAAGTGCTACTGGTACTGTGATCACCATTACCCACACCATTGCCATCATCACCATTGCCATTATCACCATAGCCATCATCACCATCACCATCATCGCCATCGCCATCATCACCATCGCCATCATTACCATCGCCATCATCACCATCGCCGTCATCACCATCGCCATTATCACCATCGCCATTATCACCATCGCCATCATCACTATAACCATCATCACCATCGCCATCATCACCATCAGCCTCAGACTGAATGCGCACATATACGCCCACTATCGGTAGGAGGCAGGCAACAGGTTCCACTGGCAAATCTGAGTCAGAGATCTGCTCTCCCCAAGCTGCAATTGTCTACCTTTACCACAGAATGGAAGACTGCAATTGTTAACTGGCTTCGTGAGATCTTGTCGCGGTGGCTGAGCTAAAAATAAGGTTCAGACTCTGTTATCAACCGACATCATGATATCAGCCACCACCGTCCGCCACCTGCCTGCCTCCTCAGGCCTCTCGTCAACTTCCATCCGCCTCCTCATGCCTGGCGCCTGCTACTCAGCCAGTCTCTGGATCGAGCACCCAGGAGCATACATGCGAGCATACAGTCAAGTGAAATTGGAAGTGTCTTGCCTCTGGAGAGTGTAATGGACAGCGTGTTCAGGAGTGTACTGGAGAGCATCTTGAGAGTTTACTTGGGAGCGTACAGTCAACCAGGATGGGAGTGTGGCATCAAGTGAATTTGGGAGTATATCTGAGAGCATTCCCGGGAGTGTGCCTGAGAGAGTTTTGAGAGCTTACTTGGAAGTATATAGTCAAGCAGGCTGGGAGTGTCATGAAGTGCAATTGGGAGTGCACTTGAGAGCGTGCTTGGGAGTGTGCTTGAGAGTGGCTTGAGAGCTTCATCAGCAACAACTCTAGTTTCCATCTGAAACACCCGGGTGTTCCGGACGGCTCTGACGGCTCTGGCGGAACCTCGTACCCTCTGACGGAGAATCAGACGCGCCGGGTCGCTTTGCATAACTCCCTTGCGGCGGCTATTATACCATGCCTCTTATTCTTGCGACGCGTCGCGTTGTATATTACGCTCGCCGCTCCGGCCTCAGGCTTTCTTTACTTTGCGTCCGGAATGTGGTGATGTATACGCACCATCAGACCGACACGTATGTTATAGTCTTCGCAGGGATTGCAGTTATACAGTGGCCGTTTACACAACGCCTGGCGATGTTTATGCCTTTCTTCGGCCGATAGCCACATGCCGCACTCTCATTTGTTTAGCTTTGAGATTTGTCACTTATTGCAATACAGTCATTGCTTCGGATACATTGCTTGCCGTTGCATTTGCTTCGCCATTATCGTATTTTACATGTCTGAAATATACTGTCCAATCTTCACACTCTCTAGTACTATGCCCTCAGTCCTCCACATTCTGCGTTGATCCGTCATCGGCTTGCAATGATTCTTCCTCGTCATCCGCATCGTCGCCATCCTCGCCCTCATACCCGTCGACATCTCTGGTTCCCAGGTCAAACCTACTATGCCCTCAGTCCTCTACATTCTGAGTTGATCCAACCTCGGCTTGCGATGCTTCTTCCTCCTCATCCGCATCCGCATCATCCCCATCCTCACCCTCATACCCGTCGACATCACTGGTTCCCCGGTCGAACCTCTCGAGTTCAGTAGCGGCCTGTCGTCACCGGCTGGCGGTGGGGATGGCATCGCTTTCGTCACTTTCATCTTCGAAATCCTTGCTGCCCCCTGGCATCCCGAAATGCAGTTTGTCATCCGTGCAATTGTTGTCTATCGGGATGTTTGAGTCAGTGCGTCCGATCTCAGGTTCCTCAAGCGCCACTTCGGAGGTCAAATAGTCAAGAAGAATAGCATTGTCAACACGCGCTGCTTCCACGCTGATCACCACGGCAGGCGTTGGGTTCTCCGCCTGTTGGATCTGACGCTTGACTGTGGCAAGAGTGTTGTTATACACCCTCTGCTGGTAGCTCTCCGGTAGTTTGTTCCAGGTATTCATCAAGAATGTATACGTGTCTGCAATGCCACGCGAGGTTAACAACTTGCGACCCGTTACAGCGCAGCAGGATACGATCTTACCACCGTCATTCTTGCAGTTGAAGTAGTTCGAGCGATCAGGATTCTCCGCTTTCAGCTTTGACTTGGAAGCTTTCGGATGAATACCTTTGTTCTTTTGCCACTCCAGGAGAGCATGGCGCAACGCGGTGCAGGTAAACATGATCAGTGGCGAGGGTATATGACCATCCTTGTCGTCAATCATGGAATTATAAAATCCATCAGCATACTTACCGCGGTTATTCGCCCGATGATAACATTTGATGTAGATAATCCGCGGGATTGCTTCCGCCAGGAAGTAAAGTGGACGCTAGCCATTCGTTAGCAGCTTTCGACTCTCTCTGAGTTGGATTTGGACCGCGTACACCACCTTCCACACGCTCTGCTATAGGAAAAAGATACTTATTGTCTGCCAGAAGGGAATCAATGAATTCCAAACACTCTGCAGTGGATTCAACGCTGTGGAGATCATAAATCTCTGCTATCTTGTCCCTTGCTAATTGAATAAAATGGGATTTAACCTTATCGACTTGTGCGCGAACCTGGTACCAGTTTGACCGTGTAATATCCAACATGGGCTGTTGCTTCAGCATACCTCTTTGAAGATCTCCTTTGTGCGTGCCTCAAATGCTATTGACCAAATGTTGTTTTGCTGCATTGCGGTGTTCCAGTACGTCTCCATTATCTACCAGTGTGGGGCTTCAGCTAATGCTTTCGCAACACGTCGCGTTGCACAACTTACCATCTCCAAGTCACTTGCACTCATACACGGCCATCTGTTCCATATGTAGAGCTCCAGGAGCCTGCCCATTGCAAATACAAGACGCGTCATGTCAGAGTGAAGAAATCGATGGATGCTGCGACTTCCGGAGACCACTGATCGAGGTGTAGACACCGCCTGTGGTTGCAATTGCCACTACCTGTGTCTCTCATTCCTATCTGTAGCTCGCGTTCGCAGTGGATTTGTAATGATCGCGCGGACTTCTGGATTCGGGATGGGGGTAGGCAGGTTTTCAAGACTGCTGAGAGGAGTGGGAGTGCTAGCAATACCGGATGTGGGGCTGGATACGACACGACGCGTTGGGTTTGTCTGTGTGATTCCGCTGGGTGGTGGCATGTTACGACTGCTTGTACCCGGCGTGGCTGTTGGAGTAATTATTGACCGTCGCTGTGTAGCGGAAGGGGTGGAAGTCACGCGTTCAGTGATATCTGCAACACGAGAATTGTTCATCGAAGATGAGGGGCTGGAGTTCTGACCTTGGATTGTAGAGGCTACGGAACTCCCTCCTTGAGAGGAATCCCTCTCGCCAGCCGGTACGGAAACCCCTCTCATAGCAGGGGGAAGTTGAGAATTCCCCGAAGGCCCACACTTTTGTTGATTCTGACGATTAGAAAGACTTCGAACATTTCGTACGACTGGAGACGTGACAGGGTGAGGGCTTTGGGAAGTCATCATCCGATATGGATGTTCGACGTTAAGACAGTGGGAATAATATCCTCTGCATGCATATGCAATGGTAGGCGAGGTAGACTCCTATTTGAGCGACCCTGGAGGGATTAGACAAAAAAGGGAGGCGCAGTGTTGATCGCGCTAGACTCTAAACCGTGACAATACTCGGGGACGAGATCCCTTCAAAAGCTTCCAATTATGGGGTTAACTCCCCTCAGATTAAACTTAGATTAAACTCAGATTAAACCCAGCATTGATATTCACTGTTACAGCAACGTCTGAAGGTCTATTTGCACCACTTGAAGGGTGTTTATGCCTTCTTGGCGCAATTATCGTCGTATTGCACTCGTTCTTGGCACAATAATTCGAACTATCGATTGTGTATATCTTCAGCTTCCCGGCGGAAATCCCCCTTTGGCAGAGCTAAAAGCATTGCAAAGCGAACAATGACGTATTCTCTATCCTATGACATCAGTTGCGTCTGAATTTTCCACCGCTAGGCGTTTGTACCCGTGTTGGATGGTTACACAGTTGGGACAACTTGACAACTACTCAGCTTGCTCCGAGATGCACGAGGTCTGAGCAGCAAAAGTGGTATGAAGTGCCAAAGCAACGCCCGGCGTTGCAAACTGTCCTCACTTTGAGTACTAAATCTCATCTCGAGGCTTGTCGTTCATGAGGTGCCTGGTGGTGCGGCAAGATGAAGGCTGCGCCATTTTGTGTTCCTTAACCAACAAAACTCACAAGTTGAACCTTGAACCAAGAAATCGCCAGAACTCGAGTATATATATCCCTTCTTCCCGCCTACATCTCCTTTCTCTTTTCCTCCCGTATTATAAACACCGACGGCATCCTGATCTCGACATCACGTGACTTGCACAAAACAACACCTCTCGTTCCAAAACACACCCGATAACCTCCACAACTTTGTATGTTCACTCTGGGCTTCCTTTCGCTACGTTCAACTGTTTCATAATGCTAATGCCTCGGATGTAGATTCATTTTCAACTCCCAGCGATGGCACCAAAGGGCAGCCGCAAAGGAAAGGGGAAGGCAACTGCTAAGGCAACAATGCCGACATTGGTTATAAATCGACGCCTGTCGTTGGATGGGGACCGTATAAAGGGATTCATCTCGCAACACATCCCTGGACTCATACGGTTATACAATGTTTGCGGCGTCAAGGATGAGAGAGCCTGGGACCTCTTTTATGATATAATCTTTCTTGATCCAGTCACAACTCACCACTTTTCACAATTCCAGCTGACGTGGCCGCACCGCAGGAGCAGAAGATCACCTTTTCAGGAGTGCTGGGCAGCCTTGCGCTCATATATGAGGCAAATGTTTGACAAAACCCGTGACCAAATGAACAATTGGAGGTGAGACAACACCCATGCCTTCGGGAATCAAGTCGATCACTCCAATCCGCAGACAACCAGCCCCGGAAAGGTTAAATGCACCGGTGATCGTTTCTCTTGGTACGGTAGCGATGATCTCAGGGCAACGATTCAGCCGCCAAGCTGCCGGCAGTACAAGCTAGGCGACTTCCTGGCCGTTAGACCACTGAATTGGGATAAGATAATCGACGAGGATGATGATGATGAGAACTGGGCGGATTTCGGCGCGCCGAGCGGTGGACGGAGCCGTCCTGGCGATGACAATGACAATGATGACGGCGAGGGTGAGGAGGACACGCAGGGCGCTGAGAAAGGGACCGGGAAGGGAAGGGAACAAAGGATGGGAAGGGGAAAGGGAAGGGGAAGGGGAAGGGAACCGGTAAAGGGAAAGGTATTGTTACACTGTATGAGGCAGACTCGGACACAGAGGGCTAACAAGAGCGGGTATATTTAGAGCCGGAAGCTTTGCCGGCTGTGTCAATTTCCTCAGATGATGATACTGACTCTACTGAGTCGGACGGCGAATATGACTCAGAACTTGATCCTGATGTGGATATCCGCATGGAGGATGATGTGGACTCACCGGACGGCGTTGATTTAGATGGCGATGTGGATATGGAAAGGGACGGTGACGATGAAGAGGAGGAAGATGAAAACAAAGAAGATGAGGAGGGGGAGGAGGTGGATGAGGATGAAGAGGAGGATAAGGATGAGGATGATGGCAAAGAACCTCGGAAGATTGGGCAGGGAGAGATGGTAAATACATCGGCTGACGATGAAGATACCATGGTAGACGATCAGCCAATCGTGCTACCTGAGCAATGCCAGGAGATGCGCGAGCATACCCCACGGCCACAACCTCCGGCGCCTGCCCCACAGCCACAAACCTCGGACCCTCACCCACGACCACGAACTCCGGAGACTGATCCCCTCAGTGGGCTGGAGCATTTGGGGCGTGTCACGCCGCAAAAACCTTGCCCTGCGGTGCCAACTCCGCGAGAAGCTGAGGCAGACGGAAACACCTCGGATGTGGATGTGGATCAGCAGCTGCTGATTGAATCGGCAGGTGGCGACAGTCTCCCTGATGTCCCTCTCCCCGATGTCCTTCTCCCTGAGGCATGCCCGGATGGCTCGGTAGGCGAGGAGTGAACCAGTCCTCGCGTTGCAGAGGAGGCGATGGTTGTTGTGTTCCGGTTAGGGTCGGGTTCTTGTCTTGTTCGTTTCCTTTGTTCTAATCTATTTATCTCAGGCATTGATTATTACACGCGTCGCGAGGTTTTTGGATCGCTCAAGGTTTATTTTATTTATAGGTTTTGTATTGGTTTTATTTTATTGGTTTTATTTTATTCATAGTATTATGGGACATCGCGCATGCAGTGTTTTTGCAACTCCTGGCATGTAAGGAACCTCCTTGTGATGGTGTTGAGGCTCAATAAATCTCTCAAGTATCGTGAGCTTATACCCACACCAGACTGCTCAGGCCCAGCACCAACTTTCGTCCCTTTCTACAGTGAATACTCCACTCCTCGCGTGTCGTCGACAATGCCAGAGAAGATCCGTTTCCGTTGCCCTGAATTTTCATGCCGAAAGAAGTTCACCTCAGACAGCTGGCGACTTAAACATATCAAATTACACCATGCTGAACACCTTCAGAAGAATCTGACTGTTCGCAGCGTGCTCCGACGCGTTGAACCCGCTCAGCGTCGTGAATTCAACGCTAACAAAGATTCAGTCGAAGACTTGGACGCGTTTCCCTACCTCGAACACGTTGAAAACATCGCAGACACAGAGTCTCAACCACCGCCACCTGTGCCCCGGACGGAAATATACCCCAGCGCCGGCGCTCCGCTGATCAATTAAATTGCTGAGCCATGGGAACGCGACGCTTAGGGCTGCCTTGAGACGAACCTACAAAACAATCCCTACTATACGTTTGCGACGCGTGAAGAGTACAAATATATCCAGTGTGGGATCAAGAAGAAGGGCATGAAGAAGTACTATGACAACGTCCTGAAGGAAGAAAACACCGCTCTGCGTTTCCCAAGCTTCAAAAACGGGGATGGCGTCCAGAAGCTCGTGGCTAACATGCCAGATGATCAGGCTCTGGGGGAGTGGGAACTACACACTCTCGAGGATATGAGATGGAATGACAATCACCAACGCCCTATCAAATACTGGAGTCGAGGCATCATCAAAAGCATGAGATGGTTGATGCGGCAGCCAGCCTACGCCGAGCATCTCATTTTCGCCCCTCACCGGTGCTTTAACAGTGATACGCACCCGAAATGCCTCTATACCGAAATGCACACTGCGGACTGGTGGTGGGAGACACAGGTAAGGAGAGATACTCGAGGAGAATAACATGCTAATCGATGTTTAGTAAACGCTCAGAGTGGGGGATACACTGGTTCCGGTGATCTTCATGTCCGACGGAACGCATCTCTCAAATTTTGCTGGCGACAAGAAAGAGCGGCCTGTATATATGACAATTGGCAATTTATCTTCGAAGATCCGCCAGACACCCTCAACGCACAGCGTCGTAATGGTCGCTCTCCTACCAATTCCAATTAAGAACCGCAATATTCCTCAGAAGCGGCTGGATGAACAGCGGCAAACAAACCGTGAGGTGCTGAACGAAGTACTCCGGCGGCTACTCCAGCCACTCACCTTTATACAAAATCCCAGCACTGGGAGCAGGTATTACAACGTTCTCTGTGCAGATGGCAACTTCAGGCGTTGCAAACCGGTTTCAGCAGCATGGCTTGCAGATTGTCCAGAGTATAGCGACCTACATCATCTCGAGAGGCATGTCTGTTTTTGGTGTGAATGTCCAAAGAACGAACTTGGAAATTATGTGCATCCTGACAAGGAACACCTCGGGCGGGATCACAACCTTTATAGAACGCTTAGCGATGCCAACACCAAGGCAGCGGATGCTGAACTCTCGTCACGCCATGTTCACCAAGGATTCAACGTGTTTCGACATATTCCCTGTAATGTGAGCGATCTCCCGAAGCCCGACCTCCTCCATACAATGCAGATCAGCATCCTTGACCACCTCCAGAAGTGGATTTTCCACTTCATGAAGACGCACAAACGGCTCGACAAGTATAATGCAATCTGGTTATCCATGCCTGCTTACCACGACCTCACACCAAAAAATAAGTCATATGAGGAAGTTTCTCAATGGAATGGGAAGGAGATGAAGGAAATGAGCCGGTACCTGCTTGGAGTTGTAACCCAGTCTCTATGAGGTGG